>JAEIGA010001842.1_pt1 | contig 33694 bp, 28 predicted proteins | sample 9270691 | NCBI WGS metagenome assembly JAEIGA01 (sample SAMN17057246, study PRJNA624740) | gut metagenome | biome: biome; isolation source: fecal sample | host: Bos grunniens | place: China: Xizang | collected 2019 | reverse complement strand
GCAATGAAAATGAGATGCAACGATTTGTGATAGAGGTAGATGGAGAAATGCGTTTGCGTCCAGAATACAAATCCCAAAGGTATATCGTAGAGAATATCAACGAGGGAAAATTGCGTGATACATTGATGCAAGCTGTAGCCGAGGTTTTGTTTGTACAAGACCATGATAAACCAGGATACTACCATCCCCGTATCACAGCTCAACATACCGAGGTTTACAAGACTTTGTCGGACGAAGAACGTCAAGCTTTTGACCGTTTGTATGATGATTTCTTTTACTTCCGTCATAATGAGTTTTGGGCAGAGGAAGCTTTGAAAAAAATACCTGCAGTGATAAATTATGCTGCCGACGATAATTATCCAGTAGCTGAACATGGAGGTATGCTACCATGTGCCGAGGATTTAGGGATGATACCAGCTTCGGTAAAGAGTGTATTGGAGCAGCTCAGTATCTTATCATTGGAAATACAACGAATGCCAAAGGCTTATGGAGTCAGGTTTGGTAATACAGCAGACTACCCCTACTTGTCAGTAGCTACTCCAGGCACTCATGATATGTCGCCTTTCAGATTGTGGTGGCACGAGTCTCGAGAGCAAACCGAAAGCTATTGGCATGATATGTTGGGTAGGGTAGGAGAAGTCCCTGTAGAAGCTCCATCTGATGCTTGCCAGCAAATGGTGGTACAACATTTGATGTCGCCTTCGATGCTTTGTCTGATAGCCTTACAAGACCTTTTGGCTATCGAGCCTACATTGAGTAATCCAGATATTAAATCCGAGCAAATCAACGACCCATCAAACCCCAACCACTATTGGTGTTATCGTATGCACATTACGATTGATAAACTTATCACTCATACCCCTTTTAATGAGAAGTTGAGAAGCATGATTCAAATGTCGCGTAGAGGTGAGTTTTGAAAGGGTAGTGGTTAAGTAGTTAATTGTTAGTGGGATAATAGATATATATCGAGGGTTGAGGGGTAGGCACGAGGAAAATACCAAGCCATTCCCCCTCTACTCCTTTCATTTAATCTCCCCAAAAGCGTGAGGCACCACTTATATGTGACGCCTTTTCGCTTTTTTTGTTTCATCTTAACTCGATTTCCAGTTCATTTTAATTTTTTCCAGTTCACTTATACTCACTTTGAGCTCATCTACACTCTTTTCCAGCTCATCGATATTCATTTCCAGTTTATCTATGCTTATTTTAAGCTCATCTGTGCTTATTTTCAGCTCTTTAATACTCATTTTTAGCCTTTTCATAGTAAATCTCTATTGTTCTTTTTTAGTTTATTTTAACGCTTTTTAGTCCATCTCTCCAAGGAAATTTTCGACGATTTCTACTTGTTTTCTTGTCAATATTCTGTTGTTTTCTTGATATCCAGCTGCTGTCATAGCTTCTTTCAGTCCTGGGGTTATTTCGATTTCCCTTCTAAATAACCTTAATGCGTTTTTGTAAGTTTTGTCGGGATAATAAAGTACCGCCAAGTTACCAAATTGCATTTTGTCAGCGAAACCATTGATTTTGTGGGCATTATATTTTAGCATAGCTTGCTTCTCCTATTCTTTTTATTTTCCTCCTTTCTACCCATTTATTCAAGTGTTTTCTGGCCTTTTTGATGTTTTCAGCATCTGTTTCTTCGGTGTTGAAACCGATTTTTTTTCTGACTTGAACATAGTCCTCTACGGTGAATGCATTAGGTAATTGATTGAATAGAAAGCTGTTACCAGTTTTGCCTTCGAGTACTTCGATTTCTTTCTTGAATTCCTCCTTTATCTTCGAACCGAATAATATTAGTTTGCTCCACAGGTCAAATTCTACGCTCCAGGTAGCAAAGTCCTCGATTTCTTGTGTCCATTGCCTATCGTTCATCAACCACAGAATCATGGCTTTGTAAAATCCCATAGTAGTTGCTCTGAAAAAGAGGTTTTTGAAGTTAACGAAATTAACTGCTTGGGCATAGTTTTTGAACCTTTTCAGCTGCTTGATATGCCATTCTTTGGCTTCGGGACAGTCTATTACACAATCAGTTACCATTTCCAGCTTTTGGATATCATTCCTAAGGATAGCTTTGTCGCTGTCGTCAATGTCGTTGATTATTGTAATTTCACCGAAATCTTCATCTTCTTCTGGCAGGATAATAACATTGATTCTCGAAAGTGCCCCTTGGGTGATGCTACCTGCATACTCTATTGCATTGATGAACCTTCTGGGGGTGCTTTGTGCTATCCAGTTGATTCTGAAGTCTGCTCTACCATTCACTGCCTCTGCACTTGCCCTGAGTTGACCTGTCTTTCCGCAATCGAAACAGGTACATACATCGGTCCAGAAGTCTCTGGCCTTGCCATCGTTCATCTTGTATAGCCTTTCCATTTCTGGAGTGAATACGAATAGCCTATAGGGCGCTGATTGTTGAAGTGCTCTGAGCTTACCAGCCTCGGTAATATTGTCGGATACGATTTGCAATCTCAGGTTCGAAGGCCTTTCTGGCCTTGCATCATTTTTCGACAATTTCAGTACTTTAGCTTGATATTCCCTCAATATATCTTCGCTCTCTCTGGTATATTCTTCGATGGGTTCCAACAGAAAATCTTTTATTCTGTTGATATCGTTTTTACCTCCCGAACTTAATCCCAAAACCATCGTTAGAAAAGTAGGTTCTGCTTCTCCATCTCTGAAGTGATTGAACTTCACATTTTTCAAATAGAGTCCAAGCATTGGAAAGATGGCTACTGCTCCATAGGCCTTGGTTTTTTCTGGTAAGCTGTTTACAATCAATTCGATAGGCTTGGGTAATACCTTGGGCATAGCTGGAGTTTTTGTGCTTTCAAAGGTATTGACCAGATGAAGTATATCGGGGTCGATGATTTTCTCTTCCAGGTCCAGCTGAGCATCGGTTTCTGCTATTTCGCTTACCACCTCACTACTTTCCTCTACGACCCTTTGCATCAGGGGGGAAATGGTGCTATACCTTTGACTGATAGCCATATCCTCGATGATTCTGTTATACTCGCACAGCGGCAGGTTGTAGGTGGGAATGATTTGCTTCATCACCTTAGCATCATGATCTGCTACCCACCTTAGGTGTGCTGCCATCCTTAGGACGAAGTTATGCCTGTTGCCTTCCTTTGGAGCACCTCCGAGCCTGATTTCCATCATCTTAGATAAAACCCCTAATGGGATGTCGTCGTAGGTCAGTGTCTGAGCATCATAGAGTGGATCCAGTTCGTATTCCACTGGTTCGACAATGGCTTTTGCCTCTCTGTTTTCAAGCCTCACCTCCTCATCTTCGGGGAAGTCTTCGATAGGGGTGAATAATAGCACGGGATTGTAATTCAGCACATTATCCCAACTGGTAACGAATGATAACCTGCCCAAATTCTTGCAAGCTTTGTCACATTCTATACCTGCCACTTCGTCCCACCATAGCTGTTCTTGCGGGATAGTCCTGCCGATTACTCTTTTCACGACCAACCTCAGACCCTGTCCACTGGGTGTGATGTGTGCCAGGGCAATAATAGCCTTGCTGTCTAACCCTCTCTGTTCCAATTCGATCATGATGGTCTCGAGTAGGCCTTTAGGATCAGGTACATGATCAAAATCAAGCATCAATAGGCCTGTTGGAGTCATAAATATGTCCTTCCTTTTTGATTTTTCAGGCTCGATACCTTTTTCTTTGCATGCTGCGATGTAGTTTTGGTACTTTTCCTCGCTGAACTTGCCATTGAATAGCACTGCTGGCAGTTTACTTTTAGCTTCGACATCTCCACTGCGATAATCTTCGATCAGTTTTTTCACCTCTTGGTTGGTCATGATTCTCAGAAAGTCCTCTTTTGACAAGCTCTTCAATTGCTTGTCTTCTTTGCTACTGATGTAGCTTAAATGTTTTTCTTCTAACATATAAATTTTTTTAAAAATTGTTTTTCACTTGCTTTGAATTTAAGTTTAGCGTACAAATCTGTCGCACACACATAATATATATATAAGTCCGCTTGACAAAAGCCGCAAGTGTATAAGCTTTATGTCGTCTTTTTTCGAAAAAGTGGATATGAAAAAAGATGCGTGTGTGCCTGATATAGAAGGTGTTGAAAGGAATTTGATGCAAAGTTAAGTAATTTTTTTTAACCGTGCAATAGGCTTACTAAAATCGTAATAAAAGCTAAGTAAATTACTTATACACGGCTTACAATTTTTATCGATTTTTGTCCCCTTCACAGCCTTTGCTGTTTTTTCAAAATCAGATTTTAGTTGACAAAATGACAATGACGGCGACATTGGCGACAGCGACACCACATTTGGGGGGACCTACACCCCCCAAAAGACAAGAATAAATAGACTTATTTAAAATTTTATTAAATATAAATATATAAAATATATATTATATATAATAAATTCCTGTTTAACATTCTTCTCCCGTCTTCAAACCTAAAAAAGGGTAGGGGTACCCCAGTGTAGTCGTGTCGTCGTGTCGTCATTGTCGCCACCTTCACCCCTCATGCTAATTCGCAATAATTCACATCATACTGTTCAAAATGCGTATCTTTGCATCAGAAAAAATAATGAAAAGTGCTCTGAGTCCTCCGAGAAAATCTGAGTTCTCCGAGGACTCCGAGGACTCTGAGAAATTTTTTAGTCTCACGCAAATCTAGAGAATCTTTTGAAATTCTTTTGAAATAATTTATAAAATCTTTTTCGAATAATTTTTTTAAGATTCCCAAGATTTGCGTGATACTTTTATTCTCTATTAAACATAATCCATATTATAGTAAATACATACTCGGATTTGAACTGCATATGAGTTGCTTATTAGAAATAATTTTTTTATTTTTGCATAATAAACGAAACTATATACAGAAAATGCCTGAAATACAGAAATTAGATATCAACGAAGCATTAAGTCACAAGATATTTAGCATCATCGGTAGTACAGCCGATGAGATGAATTTGGAGTGCTATGTCATCGGTGGATATGTCAGGGATTTATACCTGAAACGACCATCCAAAGATATCGATGTGGTGGTCGTAGGCAGCGGCATAGAATTGGCAGAAGCTATAGCTCGAAAAATTGGAAAAGGTGTGCACTTGTCTGTTTTCAAGAACTTTGGAACTGCACAGTTGAAATGGAATAAAATGGAGATAGAATTTGTTGGTGCACGCAGAGAAAGCTATACCAGAGGGTCCAGAAAACCTATCGTGGAAGATGGCACCCTGGAAGACGACCAAAATCGCAGAGACTTTACTATCAATGCTTTAGCACTTTGTTTGAACAAAGATCGATGGGGAGAAGTCGTTGATCCATTCAATGGACTATTGGACTTGGCTGATGGCATTATCAGTACTCCGCTGGACCCAGATATTACATTCAGCGATGATCCATTGCGTATGATGAGATGTATTCGATTTGCTACGCAATTGAACTTCTTTATCGAAGAGGAAATCTTTGCAGCTCTCGAAAGAAACAAAGAACGCATCAAAATAATAAGTGCTGAACGTATTGAAACAGAGATAAATAAAATCATGCAATGCCCTACTCCATCGCGTGGTTTTGTGGAACTGCATCGATGTGGACTGTTGGAACTGATTATGCCTGAACTGGCAAAATTGGACAACGTCGAAACACGTAATGGTAAATCGCATAAAAACAACTTCTATCATACACTTGAAGTCCTGGATAATGTAGCAAAACTATCTGATAATCTGTGGTTAAGGTGGGCTGCATTATTACACGATATTGGTAAGCCACAGTGTAAACGCTGGGAACACCCAATGGGTTGGACTTTCCACAATCACAACTTCATCGGTAGCAAAATGATTCAACCTCTATTTCGCCGTATGAAATTGCCTATGGATGAGAGGATGAAGTATGTCAAGAAATTGGTAGACCTGCATATGCGACCCATCATTATAGCAGATGATATAGTGACTGATAGTGCAGTGCGAAGGTTGCTCTTTGAAGCAGGAGATGATATCGATGACCTGATGATGTTGTGCGAAGCTGATATTACCAGTAAAAATCAGGTGAAAAAGAAAAACTTCCTCAACAACTTCAAATTGGTACGTCAAAAACTCAAAGACATCGAAGAAAAAGACCGTATCAGAAACTTCCAACCACCAGTCGATGGTGAAGAAATCATGAGATTGTTCAATCTGCAACCTTGCAGGGAAATCGGTATTCTGAAGACTGCACTGAAAGATGCAATCCTGGATGGTACTGTACCCAATGAACATGATGCAGCATTGGAATTTATCATGCAACAAGCCAAAACATTACTCAAACAATAGACCCCATATACATTCATACACATGACACCAGAACAAATAGCACAGAACAAGCAGGAATTTATCAATATCTGCAGACAGGAAATAGACCGACCTGGACTTGAAAAACTGCTTGAATACCTCGAAGATAGTGACTTTTTTACTGCCCCTTCTTCGACACAATTTCATTTGAATGAAAAGGGCGGATTGTGCAAACACTCGCTGAATGTGTATCGTACTGCAGTGCAAATCTACGAAACAACGGTCAGACCAGCCATTCTCTCGGGTATATCGCCATTTACCGAGGAAATAAGCAAGGAAAGTATTGCTATAGCCACACTCTTTCATGATCTGTGTAAGACGAAGATTTATCACGAAGCAGAAAAATGGCGTAAGGATGAAAATGGACGTTGGGAATCATATTTAGGTTATGAACTGAAGGATGATTTTCCCTTTGGTCACGGTGAAAAATCATGCTTGATGATAGGTTGGTTTATGCGCTTGAAATTAGACGAACTACTGGCCATACGCTGGCATATGGGGATGTTTGAAATGACGGAAAATGGTACTTCTACCAAGGCCGCATATCGTGCAGCTATGGACAAATCTGCACTCGTATCATTGGTACAATGTGCTGATATGATTTCAGCTAATTGCTTGGAGGTGACTACTGTAATGAAATAAATCGCCCTTTCTTCTCCTGTAGAAGAACTACGACAACAATACCCTACCCCCAATACAATACCTTACACACAAGAAAAACTCTACAACAGCATAAAGAAAACGATGATTTATCCAGATAATTTTGAAAAGAAAATAGGATTTAGCGACATCAGAACTCAATTGAAAGGGAGATGTATGTCCATTCTCGGTACAGAATGGGTAGACAATAAGGTGAAATTTTCAAAAAGCTACGATGAAATCAGTGAAAATATAGCCTTGGTCGATGAATTCATCAGATTTATGGATGAAGAAGATGGAGTGTACGAAGAGAATTTTTTCGACGTGAGACAGGCTCTGCTGAGAATACGTCCAGAGCGTACATATATGGAGGAACTGGAACTATTTGACCTGAAAAGATCGTTGAAAACAGTACTGGACCTGACTCAATTCTTTACAAAAAATGCTGATACTGATACAGAGGAACAGGAACTTGATGATGAAACCGATGAAAATCAACGTGTAGAACAGGAAATAAATACCCCCTATCCTACGCTTTATAAGCTGTCAAAAGATGTACCAGTCTTCCCCGAAGTCATACATCAAATAGATCGAGTACTGAATAAATACGGCAAAATCAAAGATACAGCCTCGCCCGAACTACTATCTATTCGTCATTCTATTGAGGTGACAAGCAGAAGTATTTCGCATACCTTGCGTAGTATTATCACCGAAGCACAAACACAGGGGTATCTTGACCGAGATGTTTCTCCTACCCTGCGTGATGGACGTTTGGTAGTACCTGTAGCTCCTGCTTTGAAACGCAAAATTAAAGGGATTATTCATGATGAATCGGCTACTGGTAAGACAGTATTTATCGAACCTGCAGGTGTAGTAGAAGCCAATAACCATATTCGAGAACTTAAAGCAGCTGAAAAACGTGAAATCATCCGTATTCTGCAAGAACTTTCTGCACAAATTCGTCCAGTAGCAAGTGAAATGCTAAGTTCACAACAATACCTGGCTCACATCGACTATATCCGAGCAGCAAGTGTATGGTGCAAGGAAAATAATTGCGTGGTACCAAAGGTTGTGAAATACCCTTTTATAGCCTGGAAGGAGGCCAAACACCCTTTGTTAAAGCAATCACTGGAAAAACATCGCAAGGAAATAATCCCATTGAATATCAGCCTGAGAAATGGACATAGAATTTTATTGATTTCTGGTCCAAATGCTGGTGGTAAATCTGTGTGTTTGAAAACAATAGGTCTGTTGCAATATATGCTTCAATGCGGTTTGCCCATACCTGTGCAAGCAGATTCGACTGTAGGTATATTCAATGATATCTTCCTGGATATTGGAGACGAACAAAGTATTGAGGATGATTTGAGTACCTACTCGGGACATTTGGTCAATATGAAACAGATGATGAAGCATTGTAGCAATCGCAGTTTGATATTGATTGATGAATTTGGTGGTGGTACTGAACCCCAAATAGGTGGAGCTTTGGCAGAAGCTATCTTAAATCATTTCGTCAATGATGATGCCTATGGCGTTATTACCACACACTACCAAAACTTAAAGAGCTTTGCACAAAAACATCCCTCGGTAGTCAATGGTGCTATGCTTTATGATCGCCACCAGATGCAACCCCTCTATATCCTGCAAATAGGTAATCCTGGCAGTTCATTTGCAATAGAAATAGCCAGAAAGATAGGTATACCCGAAGATGTTATTGCTTATGCATCAAATATCGTAGGTAATGACTATATCATGTCCGATAAATACCTGCAAGATATTGTCCGAGATAAGGTATATTGGGAAAATAAACGCAAAAATATCCACCAAAAAGAAAAAGAACTGGATAAATCTATCGCTACCTATCAAGAGGAAATGCAAAGCTTCCAAAAGGAGAAAAAGGCGGTAATGGCACAAGCCAAGGAAGAAGCAAAAATGCTGCTGAAAGAATCTAATGCGCAAATCGAAAATACGATCCGCGAGATTAAAGAAGCACAAGCAGAAAAAGAACGTACACTTGACGCCAGAAAAAAACTGAATGAATTTAAGGAGCAAACCCTTGAAAGTTCAGAAAAAGACGATGAAATCGCAAGAAAAATAGCCAAAATCCAAAGGAGACAGGAACGAAAGAATAATAAAAAGAAGAACGAAGGCAATCAAACTTCTCAAAATCAACAAACTTCGTCTTATCAACCCGTAGGAAGCCCAGATAGTTCCCTCGCTTCGTCTACATATATATTCCACAAGGGTGACTTTGTACGTATCAAGGGACAAACCACAGTAGGTACTATCGATGAAATCGGTGAAAAGAATGCAAAAGTGCTATTTGGCATGATGTATACTACCCTGCCCTTGAAAAAGTTGGAACCAGCTTCTAAACCCAAAGAAGAAAGCACGATGAAAGCAGCAACTTTTGTAAGCAAGGAAACTACAGATGCTATGCGTGAAAAGAAATTGCATTTTCACCCAGAAATAGATATTCGTGGTATGCGTGTGAATGATGCTATGACAGCAGTAGCATACTTTATTGACGATGCAATCCTTTGTGAACAAAGTCAGGTGCGCATACTGCATGGTACAGGTACAGGAGCACTCAGAGAAATTACTCGTCAATACCTATCGACAGTCGATGGCGTCAGAAAATATCACGATGAACACGTACAATTTGGTGGTGCTGGTATTACGGTCGTGAAGCTTAAGTAATTTGTTTTAGAGAAAATCAACTATTGAAAATGATATCGAAAAATAAGCAGAAGTTCATTAAATCTCTTGGATTAAAGAAATTTAGAGACGCAGAACAATTATTTATAGCTGAAGGTCCAAAGGTCGTAGGCGATTTAATGGGCCACTACCCTTGTCAGATTCTTGCTGGAACATCTGAATATCTCTCCTCTCACCCAGAATTTAAGGCGCAGGAGATATGTGAAATTACACAAAAAGAACTGGAACAAATATCTCAACTTAAAACTCCACGTGACGTTATAGCTATATTTTCTCAACAAAAAACGGGAGATTTTGCTTTACTTCCTAATTTCCAAAAAGACCTTGTGTTGGTCTTAGATGATATTCAGGACCCAGGAAACCTCGGTACTATCATCAGAATAGCAGATTGGTATGGTATTCGCCATATTATTTGCTCACCTCACACAGCTGATGCTTTTTCTCCCAAAGTAGTACAAGCTACAATGGGAGCTTTAGCAAGAGTTAATGTGTCATATAATTCTCTGACTGAATTGTTTACTTCTCTTGATAAAAGTATTCCTGTATATGGAACATATCTTGATGGTCAGGATATTTATTCTACGGAAATTACCCCTAACGGTATCATTGTCATGGGAAACGAAGGTAATGGTATTACAAGAGAAGTGAGTGAATATATAAACCAACGGCTCTACTTGCCCAACTACCCAAAGGGTGTTGAAACCAGCGAAAGTCTAAATGTCGCTGTTGCTACGGCTATCACGTGTGCAGAATTCAGAAGAAGAATGTCGTAATTCATCCTATTAAAATATGAATATTCATTCCATATACGATTTTCTAAATATTCCTAATTTAGAACTGGGGATTGTAATGGTGCTTACCATTAGCACTACCCTTTTGTTCGTATGCAGATGGATAGACTATCTGTTGCCCTTTTGGATGCTTCGGAAAAATGATAAAAAGGACCTGTATTCACCTGAATATACACCAAAGATTAGTGTCGTGATTCCTGCAAATAATCAGGCACAAGAACTCTATAACAACATAGAAACGATACTTAAACAAGATTATCCCAACTTTGAAGTTGTCATAGTAGATGAATCAGAAAATACGGAAACAAAGGAATTGGTAGAAAAACTCCAAAAGAAATATAAAAACCTAAGAAAAACATTTGTACCACAAACATTTAGAAATATTTGTAAAAGAAAGTTCTCAATTACTTTGGGAGTCAGAGCTGCAAGAGGTGAATGGGTACTCCTCACCAATCCTCAATGTGTTCCCAATAGCAATCAATGGTTGAGCAGTTTTGCAGAGCACTTCAACAAAGACACCGATATCGTATTGGGTTGTGCAAACTATACTAATGCACCATCTACCTTTACAATATATAAAAGGCTGAGGTGGACAATAATGGGATTAAGGGCTGTATCATGGCACAAGGCCTTTTTGGGCGATGCTTGTAATATGGCTTTTCGCAAGAGTGCTTTTATAGAATCTGACGGATATGCAGAAAGTCTTGGTGTTGTTGGAGGTGAGGCGGAAATGTTGATTAAGGCGATATCTAAGGGTAATAATACGAGATATAACCTTTCGGAAGCTAATTATGTCAACGAAGAATTTCCTCCTGTACCTATCCTAAAACTGTCAGAGATAGCTCAACGAGAAACAATCAGATATTGCAAAGGACGTGTGCATTTGTTTTTGTTGAGACAAGGTCTTGCTACATTTGCCCTATATACTTCCTTTATATTTATAGCACTTGGATGGATGATATTTGCGATGAAACCGTTGATTTTTAGTGCTTATGATATAAACAATATCTATGCAGATATTGCATTATTTGTCATAACCATGCTACATGTTATTATCCCTTCTCTTTTTATTAAATTAGGGATGAACAAAATATCTCCTATTTCGTTTACATTCAGACACTTTTATTTTGATTTAATCCTGCCGATAAATAATATTTATCTAAAAATAAAACGTTGGCAGTTCCGCAAGGATTTTAAGTGCAGATAACCCCTATAGTTTGTCAAATTTTTATGAATACACATCAAGATATCATCATTATAGGCACAGGTAATGTAGCCACACACTTGGCTATTGCATTGAAGCGTAGTTCCTACAATCTCTTTGGTGTCGTGGGTAGAAACCATAATAAAGCAAAAGTTTTGGCAGAAAAAGTGGGTTGTAAGGCTTATAACTTTGAAGTGTATCCAAATGCAGATATATACATATATGCGGTGAGTGACAGTGTGATTGACAGCGTCGCAGTACAAATGTATGAAAATCACTCTACTGGCATCCATATCCACACATCAGGTAGTGTCAGTATTGATGTTTTTGAAGATAAGGGTTTTAGCGCGTATGGAGTGCTTTATCCAATGCAAACTTTTTCTGCCAATAAAAGTGTGGATTTTTCAAAAATTCCCCTTTTTATCGAAGGTAATGACGAAAATACGACACAAGTGATATTCAACTTAGCCAACGAACTTTCTGAATGTGTGTCAGTGCTTAATAGTGAGAAACGGAGGTTTCTACACTTGATTGCCGTTTTTACTTGCAATTTTGCCAACCATTGTATTGCTATTGGAGAAAAGATTGCAAAGGATGCAGGAATAGATACCAAGTTGTTTAATCCCCTCGTCAATGAAACCGTTGATAAACTGAACTATTTATCTGCTAATGCTGCACAAACAGGGCCAGCCAAACGCTGGGATGAACATATCATGAGTCTTCACCTTCAAATGCTCGAAAAATATCCAGATGAACAAAGAATCTATCAACTATTAAGCGAGAATATACACGAATATAGCAAAACAAACAGCAAATAATAATATGATAAATTACGATTTGAAGAAGATAAAGGCACTGGCTTTCGATGTAGACGGTGTATTAAGTGCCAACAACGTACTGCTCTTTGGTGATGGCAGAGTACCCCATCGCACAGCTAATATTAAGGATGGCTATGCTATTCAGTTGGCAGTAAAGTGTGGATTAGAATTAGCAATTATCACTGGAGGAAAGAGCGAAGAAGTACGTGAACGCTACATAGGATTAGGAGTGCAAAATGTATTTTCGGGTATTTCAGTCAAGATTAACTGTTTCGAAGACTGGTTGATTGCTAACCAACTGAAGCCCGATGAAGTGCTCTATATGGGTGACGATATTCCAGATTATGAAGTGCTTCGCGCTTGTGGTTGCCCTTGTTGTCCTGCTGATGCAGCTCATGAAATCAAGGAAATTTGCCTCTATATTAGCGATAAAACCGGCGGAAATGGTTGTGCTCGTGATGTTATTGAGCAAGTTCTCAAAGCACAAGGTAAATGGATGGCTAATGCAGAAGCGTTCGGATGGTAGAAAAAGCCAATAGTCAAAAATCAAGGGTCAAGAGGGAGAAGTGAGAATTATTAGTTTAAACCTCATTACTCAAACCTCATTCAAAGTTCGAAGCTCAAAGCTCAATCCCCCTATCCTCTCCCATCCAAAATCTATTAACCAAAAATCTCAAAAATATATGCTATCAAACTTAAATCGATACAATATCATTTTAGCCAGTGCAAGCCCTCGCAGAAAGGAATTACTCAAAAATATTGGTCTGGAATTTTCTGTGAAATTGCTTGAAGGTATTGACGAATCCTATCCAGCTGAACTCAGTGGTGAGGAAATAGCTAAACACATTTCGTTGAAAAAGGCGAATGCCTATCTTGAACATATCGACGACACAGATTTAATCATCACAGCGGATACTATTGTCTATGCTAATCACAAGGTTTATGGCAAACCGATAGACCGAGAGGAAGCAAAACTTATGCTTCAAGAACTTTCTGGTAAAACTCATTTTGTTATTACTGGTGTGACCATTGCAACTAAGCAAAAAGTTGTAACATTTGCAGTACAAAGTGAAGTGACTTTTGCTTCTCTCAGTGATACGGAGTTAGATTATTACATCAATACCTATCGTCCCTTTGACAAGGCTGGAGCATATGGTATTCAGGAATGGATAGGAATGGTTGGTGTCGAACGATTGAATGGTTGTTTCTTTAATGTAATGGGATTACCCGTACATCAGCTTTATCAGGAACTTAAAAAAATCTAATTTTGAATTTATTAATAACTAAAATAAGGAAAACAATATGCAAGTAGGTGATAAGATTCCCCAAATTCTCGGAATAGATCAAAATGGTAATGAAATTAAAGCCAGTGATTATGCTGGCAAGAAGATTGTACTTTATAGCTACCCTAGAGCCAATACCAGTGGCTGTACAGCAGAAGCCTGTTCGCTACAAGCTCACAAGGCTGAACTACAAGCTGCTGGTTATGAAATTATCGGTGTGAGCAAGGATAAAGTAGCTTCGCAGAAGAAATTTGCAGATGCGTATGGTTTGGAGTTTCCATTGATTTCGGACCCCGAAGCCGTGTTGCAACAAGCACTCGGTTGTTGGGGTGAAAAGGTAGCCTGTGGTCGACGTACCATCGGAACACTTCGTACTACATATTTGGTCAATGAAGCAGGAGTTATAGAGAAGATATTCTCGCCTAAAGAAATTAAAACAAAAATTCATGCAGAGCAGATATTAGCGTATTTGGCTAAATAGATTTCAAATATGTTAATAGCGAAAATATGCCAAAATTTAAGATAAATGCACCCTATGCGCCATCTGGCGATCAACCTACTGCTATACGCGAATTGGTAGAGGGTATTAACAATGGACTGGCGGCTCAAACATTGCTTGGGGTGACAGGAAGTGGTAAGACATTTACCATTGCTAATGTGATAGAACAGATAGGTAAACCTACGCTGGTGCTTAGTCATAACAAGACGTTGGCTGCACAATTGTATCAAGAGTTTAAAGCATTTTTCCCAGACAATGCTGTGGAATACTACGTCTCTTATTACGATTATTATCAGCCAGAAGCATATATCGCTTCCACAGATACTTATATTGAAAAGGACTTGGCAATCAATGCTGAGATAGACCGTTTGCGTTTGGCTGCTACTTCTTCGTTGCTGTCAGGTAGAAGTGATGTCATTGTGGTTTCTTCTGTTTCTTGTATCTATGGTATGGGAAATCCTGCGGCCTTTTATGAAAATGTCATTGACTTGCGAGTGGGGATGAAGTTGGCACAAAATGTATTGCTACGTCGTTTGGTTGATGGACTTTATGTCAGAAATGATGCAGCACCAAAGGCAGGCAATTTCCGCCTAAAAGGTGATACGGTTGATGTCTTTTTGGCATATGCCGAACATTTGATTCGCATTACATTTTGGGACGACGAAATAGATAGTATCGAGGAGGTCGATGTTGATACAGGGCAAAGGGTCACTACCTACGAGGAATATAAAATCTACCCAGCCAATCTCTTCCTGACTACTGCCGAAACGCGTGAAATGGCTATACGCAGCATACAGGATGATATGGTGGAAAGAGTGGCTTATTTTAGAGAAATAGGAAAAAATCTCGAAGCCAAACGTCTTGAAGAGCGTGTGAGCTATGATATAGAAATGATACGCGAACTGGGGCATTGCAGTGGTATCGAGAATTATAGCCGATATTTTGATGGTCGTGCCCCTGGCACTCGTCCCTACTGCTTGTTGGATTTCTTTCCCAAAGATTTTCTGATGGTCATTGATGAAAGCCACGTCAGTGTGCCCCAAATCAGTGCAATGTATGGTGGCGACCATTCGCGCAAATCTTCATTGGTTGAACATGGTTTCCGCTTGCCAGCTGCTTTTGACAACAGACCATTGAAGTTCGAGGAATTTTGCGAATTGACTCCACAGACTATCTATGTCAGTGCTACGCCTGCAGATTATGAATTGAATGAAAGCGGAGGGTGTGTAGTAGAACAAGTGGTACGCCCCACCGGTTTGTTGGATCCACCGATAGAAGTCCGAAACACTGATTATCCCGTAGATGACTTAATGGAGGAAATTCAAAATCGTATTCCTCGTGGCGAATGTATACTTGTTACCACATTGACCAAACGTATGGCAGAGGAGTTGACTACCTATCTGCTGAATCATGGTATCAATACGGCCTATATTCATAGCGATGTAGATACTGTCGAACGGGTACAGATCATCAGCGATCTTCGACGTGGTATTTATCAAGTATTGGTTGGTGTCAACTTACTTCGCGAGGGGTTGGATATTCCCGAAGTGTCATTAGTGGCTATTCTGGATGCCGACAAGGAAGGCTTCCTTCGTTCACATCGTAGCCTCACTCAAACAGCAGGCCGCGCTGCTCGAAATGTAAATGGATTAGTCATCATGTATGCCCAGCATATCACAAGTTCGATGCAGCTGACTATCGACGAGACTAATCGTAGACGCGAAAAGCAATTGAAATATAATGCGGAGCACGGTATTACGCCAAAACAAATTAAAAAGTCAATCAATGACAATGAGTGGATCAGTAGCAAGAAGGCGGAAGAAAAGTCGTATACCATGACTGATTTTGCAACAAGACAGGCAGCTGAGCCTTCGGCTACCTATGCAACGAAAGTCCAGGACGTCCCCTCTGAAATCAACACCGCTGAACGCATCGAAGAGTTGAAGAAGATGATGAAAAAGGCAGCCAAGGAATTTGACTTTGTCACTGCGGCATCATTGCGAGACGAGATTTTGAGATTAGAGGCGATGAAAGCTTAATGTGGAGTTTGTTTCTTAAAAAATAAGACTTAGTCATACAACTTATATCGTACATCGCACATAGAATGTTTAAATTTATACGCCACTGGTCATTGCCAATTGCTATGTTGCTTGGTGCTCTTGGCTATATACTATATCGCCTGTTGCCACCATTACATATCTATGCCGCAAATCTTTCAGAATTTGTGTCTGTGGTCCAACCTGTATTGATTTTTTGTATGCTACTGGCGGCATTTTGCAAGGTGGATATTACTGCACTACGCCCCACTCGACTTCATTTTCGATTGTTGTTGATACAGATTGCAGGTTTCATGCTCTGCCTGCTCTTTGCATTACTCTTGCCCCACCCATGGCGTCTTTTTGCCGAGGCTATCATGATTTGTGTGATTTGTCCTACAGCCACAGCATCCGCTGTCGTTACGCAGAAGCTTGGTGGAAATTCAGGTAGCGTAGTGACTTATGTCATGCTAATCAATTTTACCATAGCCCTGGTTATACCTGCTTTTCTGCCCATGCTACATCCTCGCCCAGAGTTGGGATTTTGGGCATCCTTTGGTTTGATTATCAGTCGTGTGTTTCCCGTTATGATATGCCCGCTACTCATGGCCGAGATACTTCGTCGCTTTCTCCCACGATGGCACCAGTGGATCGTATCCCTATCCCATCTCTCGTTCTCTATATGGCTCGTCGCCCTCTCGATAGCCATAGCTATGACTGCACGCAGTATATATCACAGTCATGCTTCGTGGGGTATCATGTTTGGCATAGCATTGGGCAGTATGATTGCATGTGTTTTCCAATTTTGGGCAGGGCAAGCATTAGGCAGGAAATATGGCGAATCGATCGCAGCCAGTCAATCATTGGGGCAGAAGAATACTATCTTTGCAATTTGGTTGAGCTATACCTACCTTTCTCCAATTATAAGTCTGGCGGGTGGTTTTTATAGCATTTGGCACAACGTCTATAATTCCTATCAATTGGCACAACAGCGTAAAGAGCAAAGTCGGCAGAAAGTACATTCTACGATAAATTAGTGTAAATAAAAACGTCGTGAAAATTCCGCGACGTCTAATTTGAAAAAAGTCTAACCTTTTTTAAATTCCAGAACGGCTTGTTTAAAAAAGGTTAGACTTTTTTAATTGTAATATTTAGCATGTGACAAGGATAGGGCATATCATCTCAATTTCAACTCAACAGCAAAGGTGGTGCCAACGCCAATCTGGCTGCGCTTGACGTATATTTTGCCGTGATGGTATTCCTCTACAATGCGCTTGGCAAGTGATAGGCCCAGTCCCCATCCTCTCTTTTTGGTAGTGAACCCCGGGCGGAATACATTTTTGAAGTTACCCGATGCGATGCCTTTGCCTGTGTCTGTGACTTCGATGATGACGTTGTTTTCTGCTCTATAAATATACAAATCTAATTGTCCCTTGCCCTGCATAGCGTCTATGGCGTTTTTGCACAGATTCTCGACGACCCATTCAAACAGTGGAGCATTCATGTGTACACTCAATTCGTCGGCGGGTACACTGATGTTCATTTTGATCTGGTCGGAAGCACGATGACTGATGTATTCTGCGACACGAGCTACAACCTCGCACAGATTTTCCTCCTTTAATTCCGGAGCAGAACCAATCTTCGAAAATCGTTCGGCTATCAAGCGCAGACGGCTGACATCCTTGTCCATTTCGGAAAGCATAGGGTCATCAGGATAAGTCTCTCGCAACACTTCTGTCCAGGCTGTAAGAGAAGATATAGGCGTGCCAAGCTGATGTGCCGTTTCGCGTGAGAGCCCTACCCATACTTTGTTTTGTTCAGCGCGCTTTGAAGATAGCAGGGCATATATACCTATGACGGCAAATAAAGCTACTACCCCCAATTGTACGTATGGATATGAAGCAAGGCGTTTTAGCATCAGAGATTCGCCATAGCAAATGGTGATGTATTCTTTGTTTTTTACTGCTATATCCTCTGGGTTGTCTGTCAAAAGTATGTGTATGCTTCGTCCTGACTGTTTCATGGCTTCTATCTCTACCTGTAAATTTTCGCCACAAAGATCCATGTCTTCAAGGTTTCGCTTTTCAAGTACAGTACCATTAGCATCCAATACGACGACTGGGATTGAACCATTTTCTTCGAGCACCTTTAGCACCAATGTTAGGTCTGTAGTTTCATCAGCTCGGCCCATTGCGCGCATAGCTTCTGCCCATACCTCCATGCGTGTATGCTCCTCTTGTTTTAAGTCTTTGATCAGTTCGCGAGATACCCATAGTGATACAATGGTGATAAGTATGGCTACAATGGCGAGCCCTACTTTTACCGTATTGATACTATGAGTCCAGCGTATTTTCATTGTTGTTTGTTTTATTTACTCTTCAATGATATGTTTCATCACTTCCTCGATATATCCGAGGACTTCTTCCCTGCCCTTTCCATTTTCGCTGCTGGTGATAAAATATGGTGGCATTTCTTCCCACGTTTCGAGCAACTTTTGACGAAATGCTTTTACGTTTTGTGCAACTTTTGAGCCAGACGACTTGTCAGCTTTTGTGAAGATTATGCCAAAGGGAACGCCTTCCTCACCGAGCATGGTGATGAAATTAAGGTCAATTTTTTGTGGTGTGTGGCGTGAGTCTACCAATACAAACAAGCATGTCAATTGACTACGCTCGGTGACATAGTATCTGATCATACGGCCAAGTGCTTCGGTATCCCTTTTGCTACGCTTGGCATATCCATAGCCAGGCAAGTCTACCAAATACCATTCTCCATTGATGATGAAGTGATTGATAAGCATTGTTTTTCCTGGAGTAGACGAAGTCATTGCTAAACCCTTGCGTCCAGTCAGCATATTAATCAAACTGCTCTTGCCCACATTGCTTCGACCGATAAATGCAAACTCGGGCATATTGCCATCTGGGCATCTGTCGGCACGGCTATTACTGATACTAAATTCAGCACTTTTTATTTTCATAATGTATTTTGACGATTAGATAGCGACAAAGGTACGAATTTTTATTTGAATCGTGGTAGTGTCGAGAAATATATAAAAATGACCATGGAGTAATCGAGTATCTCCATGGTCCAGAATTTAATATGAAAAGTGTCGTAAAAATTACTTCTTTGCCCAGCTGTCTCTCAGTCCAACTGTACGATTGAATACAACGTGATCGGCAGTTGTATCTAGGTCTACGTTGAAGTAACCAATACGTTGGAATTGCAAGTGAGTCAATGGGTCGAGATGTGTAGCAAAGTCTTCGACATAGCAATTGGTTAACACTTCCAATGAGTCAGGATTGATGATTTGTTGCATAGCTTCAAGTGCTTCGCATCCAGTCTCTTGGCGAATCTTAGCCATTTCATCTCGTGGATTTTCTACTTTCCACAAGCGGTCATAGAGACGCACTTCTGCTGGTTTGCAGTGCTCTTGACTGAGCCAATGGATAGTACCTTTGACACGGCGTTCTGCTCCTGGCATACCACTCTTGGTCTCTGGGTCATATTCGCAAAGTACTTCTACTACATTGCCTTGTTCGTCTTTCACACAACCTGTACATTTCACGATATAGGCTGACTTCAAACGCACTTCGCCTCCTGGTGTCATACGGAAGTATTTCTTGGGAGCATTTTCCATGAAGTCATCTTGCTCAATCCAAAGGTGCTTGCTGAATGCGATAGTGTGTGTGCCATCTGCTGGGTTTTCGGGATTGTTCACCGCTTCCATATATTCCACTTGACCTTCTGGGTAGTTGGTAATAGTACACTTGATAGGGTGCAATACAGCAGATACGCGAAGAGCACGCTTGTTCAAATCTTCTCTGACAGCACTTTCAAGCAGAGCAATCTCATTCAGCGCATCATAGGTAGTATAACCAATTTTGCCTACAAAGTTGTGAATAGATTCTGGTGAATAACCACGACGGCGGAAACCACAAAGTGTTGGCATACGGGGGTCGTCCCATCCTGATACAAGACCTTCTTTAACCAAGGTGAGCAGATTGCGCTTACTCATCAACGTATAGCTCAAATTCAATTTGTTGAATTCATACTGATTTGGACGGTGGTCATCCAAGTCCTTGTCGTCCTTGATCCAATCTACAAGTAGATCATACAATGGACGGTGAGGCACAAATTCCAGTGTACAGAGCGAGTGAGTCACGCCTTCCAGATAGTCGCTTTGGCCGTGTGCAAAATCGTACATTGGATACGCTTTCCACGTAGTACCTGTACGGTGGTGAGGATGATGTACTACACGATAGATAATAGGGTCGCGGAAGTGCATATTGGGACTTGCCATATCAATCTTGGCACGCAACACCATTTCGCCTTCGCCGATTTCTCCTGAGTTCATCTTTTCAAAGAGTGCCAAATTTTCTTCTATTGGGCGATTGCGATATGGGCTTTCTGTGCCAGCTTGTGTTGGTGTGCCTTTTTGCTTAGCTATTTCCTCACTCGATTGTTCATCAATATAGGCACGCCCTTGCTTGATCAGCCTTACAGCAAAATCCCACAATTGTCCGAAATAGTCAGAGGCATAATATTCTTCGCCCCATTGATAACCCAACCATTTGATATCTTCCTTGATCGCTTCAACATATTCCACATCTTCCTTTGTTGGGTTAGTGTCATCAAAGCGGAGGTTGCACACACCACCATGCTTTGCTGCCAAACCAAAGTCTATACAGATCGCTTTGGCATGGCCAATATGTAGGTATCCATTGGGTTCTGGTGGAAAGCGAGTTTGTACTCTGCTATCATTTTTACCTTTACTCAAGTCTGCTTCAACGATTTGTTCGATGAAGTTCAATGACTTTTTCTCTTGAGTTTCTTGATTTGTGTTACAATCCATTATATAGTTGTTTTTTTGTTGACGAGTTTTTTCAGTTAAAAATGTTCAAAGGGTGTGAGGCATTCCCTTGACCTTACGCCCTTGACCCTAGTCTTAATTAGCCATCTCTGAGATAAACTTGATACGTACTAGACGGATTTCCTCTTCGCTATAATCATTACCAAGTTCTTCGAGTGCTGCTTCAAGATCGTCGGTTTCTGATTCCTTCAGATATAGGTATATATCGCTGACGTGTTCATCCTCCATCACATCTTGGATGAAGTAGTCAATATTCAACTTTGTGCCCGAATATACGATTGCTTCGATTTCGTCCAGCAGTTCGCCAAATTCTATGCCTTTTGATACAGCGATATCATCTAATGCTACCTTGCGGTCAATGGCTTGAATGATGCTGACTTTTATTTTTGACTTGTTTGCTACGGTGCGAATTCGTAAGTCTTCTGGACGTTCTACTTCGAACTCTTCACAATGACGTTTAATCAGTTTGCAGAAATCATCACCATATCGTTTAGCCTTACCAGCACCCACACCTGGGATATTTTGCAACTCCTCGATTGTCTGAGGGTAAATAGTTGCCATCGCTTCAAGCGAGGGGTCCTGGAAGATGACGTATGGTGGTACATCCAATTCCTTGCTCATACGTTTGCGCAAGTCTTTCAGCATTTGATACAATGCGGGATCCACTGCACAGGCACCAGCGCCCTGCATCGGCTCGATATCTTCAACTTCGTCAAAGTCCTTGTTTTCCACGATGGTGAAACTTACTGGTTTCTTAAGGAATTTTTGTCCTTCTTTTGTTACCTTCAGCACGCCATAATTGTCTACATTCTTTTCCAAGTAGCCAGCAATCAATGCCTGAGCTATCACTGCCAACCACACCTTGTCGTCCACCTCATCACCAGCACCAAATTGGTCCAGGTCATCGTGGTGGTGTGCCATGATTTCGTCGGTTTCTCGACCTATTAATATATTTTTAATGTATTCGTCCTTGAATTTTTCTTTAGTCGCAAGGACTACTTCGATTACCAGTTTGAGATATTCTTTTGCTTCCACTTTCTTTCTAGGATTACGGCAATTGTCACAATTGCCACAGTTGTCGTGTTCGTATGATTCTCCAAAATAATGTAGTATCAGTTTTCTGCGGCACACACACGATTCGGCATAGGCTGCAGTTTCTTTCAGTAGTTGTCTGCCGATGTCTTGCTCTGCCACGGGTTTACCTTCCATAAACTTTTCCAGTTTTTGTAGATCTTTCGAGTTGTAGAAGGTTATGCAAGCACCCTCGCCACCATCACGCCCAGCTCTACCCGTTTCCTGGTAATATCCCTCCAGACTTTTGGGGATATCGTAATGGATGACAAATCTTACATCTGGCTTGTCGATACCCATGCCAAAGGCAATGGTTGCTACGATTACATCGATTTTCTCCATGATAAAGTCATCCTGCGTCTTCGTTCGTAGCGCTGAATCCATTCCGGCATGATATGCCTCGGCCTTGATGTTGTTCGTTTGTAGCACCTGGGTCAACTCCTCTACCCTCTTCCTGCTTAGGCAATATATAATACCACTCTTTCCCTGATTTTGCAAGATGTACTTAATGATATCCCTGTCTACGTTTTCCGTCTTTGGGCGTACTTCGTAATACAGGTTCGGACGGTTGAACGAACTTTTAAACTCCGCAGCATTTAAGATGCCCAGGCTCTTTTTGATATCCGTTCTCACCTTCTCAGTCGCCGTTGCCGTCAGCGCGATTACTGGTGCTTCGCATATCTGACTTATGATCGGGCGTATCTTGCGATATTCGGGGCGGAAATCATGCCCCCACTCCGATATACAGTGCGCTTCGTCTACGGCATAGAATGATATCTTCACCTGGCGCAGAAATTCAATATTCTCCTCCTTAGTCAAAGATTCCGGAGCTACATACAGTAACTTCGTACGCCCTGACACAATATCAGCACGCACCCTGTCTATCTGTGATTTGTTCAGTGATGAGTTGATAAAGTGTGCCACACCATCATCCTCACTCGTATGTCGGATGGCATCCACCTGATTTTTCATCAGTGCTATCAGTGGCGATATTACTATTGCCGTTCCCTCCATCAGTAGGGCAGGCAATTGATAACACAACGACTTACCCCCACCAGTTGGCATGAGTACGAATACATCTTTTCCACTTAGCAGTGTTCGAATGATTGTTTCTTGGCTATCCTTAAAACCATCAAATCCAAAATACTTCTTCAGCGAAGTGTGTAGGTCGAAGTTGTTATTCATAGCAATTAGCTTTTCATTTGCAAAAACAAAGTTATAAACAAGTTTTGAATTTGCACAAACTTTTTTATTATTTTTTTATCTAATAACGATTTTTTATTGTGTCAGCACCTTTATTGGTAACTCGAAGTGAGAATTGAATTAAGATAAATGATGACGAAAAGGTTTTTACTTTTCTCAATAACATACGTGACTCGATGAAATATTTTTAGTGAACCTTACTCCATAATTTATATATTGTGCAATTTATCTGCAAATAAATCTTGGTGGTATTGAAAAAATACACTAATTTTGCAACAATTATGAACTTTAGCCGCCTTCTCTACTTGGAAACGGCGAAATAAACCTATACAAACTTAAATAATGAAGAATTCTAAAGAACTCATGAATCGCGTTGCCGACAACATCAGAGTGTTGGCTGTATCTATGGTAGAAAAAGCCAAGTCAGGTCACCCTGGTGGCGCAATGGGTGGTGCAGATTTTATCAACGTTCTTTACTCTGAATTTTTGACATTCGATCCAGAATGTCCAGCTTGGGAATGTCGTGACCGTTTCTTTCTTGACCCAGGTCACATGTCGCCAATGCTTTATGCTCAGTTGGCTCTGATTGGCAACTTTTCTATTGACGAATTGAAGCAATTCCGTCAATGGGGTTCTCCTACACCAGGTCATCCTGAGAAGAACTTCGAAAGAGGTATCGAAAATACTAGCGGTCCTCTTGGTCAAGGTCATACATACGCAGTAGGTGCAGCGATTGCAGCAAAGGCGCTCTATGCTCGCACAGGAAACCCTGGCTTCAATAAAGAAAAAATCTACGCATACATATCGGATGGTGGCGTGCAAGAAGAAATCAGCCAAGGCGCTGGCCGTATTGCTGGTCACTTGGGTTTGAATAACCTCATCATGTTCTTCGACGCCAACGCGATCCAACTTTCTACTCCAACAGCAGACGTTATCTCAGAAGATACTGCTGCAAAATATCGTGCTTGGAACTGGAACGTGATGGAAATCGATGGTAATGATGTAGACCAAATCCGTGAAGCATTGACAGCTGCTAATCAAGAAACAAGTCGCCCTACCCTCATCATCGGTCACTGTGTGATGGGTAAGGGTGCTAGAAAGGCAGATAACTCTTCATACGAATGCAACTGTGCTACACACGGAGCTCCTCTCGGTGGAGACGCCTATATTAATACTGTGAAGAACCTGGGAGCAGATCCTGAAAATCCGTTCGTGATTTGGGAAGAAACTGCCCAACTCTATGAAAATAGAAAGGATGAACTTAGGACTATCGTAGCAGAAAGAAGAAAAGAAGAAGCAGAATGGGCTACTGCAAATCCCGAAAAGGCAGAAATGTTGAAGAACTGGTGGGAAAACAAGTTACCCGAATTGCCATGGGATCAAATTGAACAAAAGCCTAACGGCCCAACCCGAAATGCTTCCGCAGCATGTCTTTCTATGCTCTCAGAACACGTGAGCAATATGATTGTATCAAGTGCTGACCTTTGCAATTCTGACAAAACTGACGGCTTCTTGAAACACACCACTGTCATCACACGCGATAACTTCGCTGGTGGTTTCTTCCAAGCGGGTGTGTCAGAATTGACCATGGCTTGCGTATGTATCGGTATGACACTGCATGGCGGTATCTTGACGGCTATGGGTACATTCTTTGTCTTCTCTGACTACATGAAGCCTGCTATCCGTATGGCAGCTTTAATGGAACTTCCTGTGAAGTTCGTATGGAGCCACGACGCATTCCGCGTAGGTGAAGACGGTCCTACCCATGAACCTGTAGAACAAGAAGCACAAATCCGCTTGATGGAAAAACTCAAGAATCACAGCGGACGCGATGCTGTCAGAGTTTTCCGTCCATGTGACGTCCATGCAACAACAGAATGCTGGCGCTTGGCTATGGAAAATATGAATACTCCAACTGCCCTCATCTTTAGCCGTCAAAATGTGAAGGATATCCCTGGTACACCAAACTACAAGCAAGTGGAAAAGGGAGCTTACGTGGTATTGGAGGAAGAAACACCAGACGTTGTGCTTGTAGCGTCAGGTTCTGAAGTGAGCACATTGGTAGAAACAGCACAATTGCTCAAGACTGAAGGCGTCAAGGTGCGAGTAGTGAGTTGCCCAAGTGAGGGTCTCTTCAGAAGACAAAGCAAAGAATATCAAGAAAGCATCCTTCCCAAAAATGTTAAGGTCTTCGGTCTTACAGCAGGTTTGCCTGTGACATTCGAAGGTGTAGTAGGACCTAACGGTAAGGTCTATGGTTTGGAAAGTTTTGGTTTCTCAGCACCATTCACCGTACTCGACGAAAAACTCGGTTATACACCGCAAAATATCTACAACGAAGTAAAGCAATTCATGGCAGAATAATTTACTAACTAACAAATTAATTTGAAAATTAGTGAAAAAAACGCATGAATCTCTAATCATTCTTGAAATCAGTCGAAAACAATAAGTCACTCATTATGAATCTATCTCCAATTGGTTTGGCAAGTGACCATGCTGGGTACGAACTCAAAGAATTTGTCAAGCAATATTTAGAAAGTAAAGGCATCCCATTTACAGACTACGGTACACACTCGACAGACAGTTGCGACTACCCAGAATTTGCACATGCTCTGGCTAATGGTATCAAAACTGGCGAAGTGAGCAGGGGTATTGCTATCTGTGGTAGCGGCGAAGGTATCTCGATGACACTGAACAAGCACCAACACATTCGTGCTGCATTGGTATGGACTGCAGAAATTGCTAGCCTCACACGTCAACACAATGATGCCAACGTCTTGGTGATGCCGGGTCGATTTGTTACCACTCAAGAAGCAGAAGAGATAATGGAAAAATTCCTCACAACTGATTTTGAAGGTGGCAGACACATCGCAAGAGTAGAAAAAATACCTGTAAAAGTGTAAAAAAGTGAGAGAAGATTTTCTCAAACCATTTGAAAATTATATCTTTGCACTCGTTTTGAAAAATATATCACACAACACATTTAAACTATACGAAAATGACTAAAGCAGAAATTGTTTCAGACATTGCAAAAAAAACAGGTGTTGATAAGACAACAGTCCTCAATACTGTAGAAGCATTCATGAGCACAGTGAAGGAATCACTTGCTAACGAAGAAAATGTATACTTGAGAGGTTTTGGTAGCTTTATTTTGAAGAAGCGCGCAAAAAAGACTGCTCGCAATATCTCTAAGAACACAACTATCATCATCCCCGAGCACAATATCCCTGCATTCAAGCCAGCTAAGACTTTTATGCACGAAATCAGCAAGCAAAAATAAATTTATTAATTAACCGGTTATAAAAAATTACAACTATGCCTAACGGAAAGAAGAAGAAAAGACATAAAATGTCTACTCACAAGCGTAAAAAAAGACTGAGAAAGAATCGTCACAAAAGCAAGTAATCCTTGCGTGTAGCTTTCTGTTAACATGTGCCAATATACTGGAATGTACACTCAAGTACGTAGGTGTATTGGCACATCCTTTTACACAGAAATAGAAAACATTATACCAACATGACAAGCGAAGTAATAATTGATGTTCAACCCAAAGATGTATCCATCGCCCTGCTGGAAGACAAAAGATTAGTCGAATTCCAACAAGAAGGTCGATCAGAACAATTCTCGGTTGGCAATATTTACTATGCCAAAGTCCGCAAGATGATGCCCGGACTCAATGCATGCTTCGTGAATGTCGGATATGAACGTGATGCTTTTCTACACTACCTAGATCTTGGTACCAGCTTTAATGCCCTGGACAAGTATCTTAACCTCATCGGTGACGGCAGAAAGAACGTCTCGCTTTCAAAATGCAACGGACAACCTTCACTTGAAAAAGAAGGAAGTATCCAAAACACACTGAAACAAGGAAAGGAAATTCTAGTACAAATCGTCAAAGAACCAATATCTACAAAAGGTCCAAGACTGACCTGCGAGATTTCGTTTGCAGGTAGATATCTCGTACTAGTCCCCTTTAGCGACAAAGTTTCAGTTTCCTCAAAAATAAAAAGCAATGCTGAACGTAACCGTCTCAAGCAGCTAGTTCAAAGTATTAAACCTAGCGGAATGGGTGTAATCATCCGCACTGTTGCAGAAGGAAAAAGAGTGGCCGAACTAGATACCGAACTGAAAGTCCTACAAGGTCGTTGGGAAAGTACGATTGCAAAAGTTATCAAAGCTCGACAAAATAACAAGGACAACGCCCTACCCCAACTCTGCTATGAAGAAACCAGCAGAACAGTAGGTATGTTGAGAGACTTGTTTAACCCTTCGTACGAAAATATTTACGTCAACGATGAAGCTATCTACAATGAGGTGAAAGATTACGTCACACTGATTGCACCAGAATGTCGTGATATCGTGAAATTATACAATGGCAACGTGCCCATCTTCGATAATTTTTCAGTCACCAAACAAATTAAGACAAGTCTGGGACGTACAGTTACTTTCAAAAAGGGTGCTTACATGATTATCGAACACACCGAAGCCCTCCACGTAGTGGACATCAACAGTGGTAATCGTTCGAAATCACCAGAAGGACAAGAGGTCAATGCCCTAGACGTCAACCTAGATGCAGCCGACGAATTGGCTAGACAACTCAGGTTGCGCGATATGGGAGGTATTATTGTGGTAGACTTCATCGACATGGGAATGGCGGAAAATCGCCAAAAGTTGTACGAACGTATGGTCGAAAATTTGAAGAAAGACCGAGCAAAGCACAACATTCTGCCCCTATCGAAATTTGGTTTGATGCAAATCACCCGTCAACGCGTCAGACCAGCTATGGACGTAGTCGTTGAAGAAACTTGTCCCACCTGTCGAGGCAAAGGTGTGATAAAACCAAGCATTCTATTTACAGATACTCTGGAAGACAAAATCCAGAAATTGGTAAAAGAACTTCGCATCAAAAATATTCGTCTTCATGTGCATCCATTCGTAGAAGCCTACGTCAGTAAAGGACTCTTCTCTATCAAGAGAAAATGGCAAATGAAGTATGGATTTGGTATCAAAATCATCCCTAACCAAAAGTTGTCCTACCTGGAATACCAATTCTACAACAAGGAAGGGGAAGAAATTGATATGAAGGACCAAAAGGAAATGCAATAATAATATCACGAGATATAGAAGCGATTGCATTTTATCTAATAGAAGTGAGGAGGTGCTTGATTGCATCTCCTCAGTATATTTTTATACGCATAAAAATAAATGTCTTTGTCTTTATTATTAAAAAGATTAAAGTCTTTTGTCAACTCTTCAGTATTTGAGGATTTCTACAGATTAATATAGTTTGTATAAAGCATATTTCGCGGATTGTATTATGATTATATGTGTCGATGTTGCCAAATTTTAATTACTAAACTTGTTATACATGTTTTTAATTATCTCATAATAATAGAGCTGATTTATTAGAAATCGAGAAATGGGCTGTAAAAAAGCTATTAATAAAATCCTCCCATATCAAAAAAATGTTGACATGGGAGGTTGTTATGTAAACAAATTCTCAAATTAGAGAGAATATCATATTTGTTAGTAACTACGAGCAATCAAAACACGGCACTTAGCAGGTTTGCCACTTACCATATCTACTCCGAGGTTTTCTTGGCTATATCCGAACGGTACACAACGGATGGTTGCTTGTGTTTCTGCCTTAATTTGCGCCTCAGTTTCTTCGGTACCATCCCATGGGCAGAGGAAGAAACCACCTTCCTTGATACGTTCCTTGAATTCTTCATAATTATTACAAGGATAGATATGTTCGTCAAGGTATGTCTTAGCTTTAGTGTAGATATTGTTTTGGATTTCTTCCAACAGGTTCACTACATAATCTTCGATGCCATCGAAAGTGCGTGTCTCCTTTTCAAGCGTGTCACGACGCATCAATTCAATAGTACCATTTTCCAAATCACGACCACCCATTACCAGACGCACAGGAACACCCTTGAGTTCGTAGTCAGCAAACTTAAATCCTGGACGCTTATTGTCTGCATTGTCGTACTTCACGCGAACACCTCTTGCTTCCAAACGTGCTGCCAAAGCGCCTAGTTTTTCGTTGAATGCAGCCAACTCTTCATCACCCTTATATATAGGTACGATGACTACTTGGATTGGAGCGAGACGTGGAGGGAGTACCAAGCCATTGTCGTCCGAGTGTGTCATAACGAGTGCACCCATCAAACGTGTACTTACACCCCAAGAAGTTGCCCAAGCATATTCAAGTTGGTTATTTTTATCAACAAATTGTACATTGAATGCCTTACCAAAGTTTTGACCTAAGAAGTGACTGGTACCGCTTTGCAAAGCCTTGCCATCTTGCATCATGGCTTCGATAGTATATGTGTCCAAAGCACCTGCGAAGCGTTCAGTTTCACTCTTTACACCGCGCACTACTGGCATAGCCATTACTTCTTTTGCAAAATCTGCATAGACATCAAGCATTTGTTCTGTACGTTCTACAGCTTCTTCGCGAGTGGCGTGAGCAGTGTGACCTTCTTGCCAGAGGAATTCGCTTGTACGAAGGAAAAGACGAGTACGCATCTCCCAGCGCATCACATTACACCATTGGTTGCAGCACAAGGGAAGATCACGCCAAGAGTGAATCCATTTGCGATATGTATTCCAAATTGTTGTTTCTGATGTAGGACGAATGATTAATTCTTCTTCCAACTTAGCCGTAGGGTCCACTACTACTCCATCACCAGTTTCATTAGCTTTCAAACGATAGTGAGTTACAACAGCACATTCTTTTGCGAAACCTTCTACGTGCTCAGCTTCCTTTGAAAGGAATGACTTTGGGATAAGCATAGGGAATTGTACGTTTTGTACACCAGTGGCTTTGAAACGTGCATCCAAATTTTGCTGGATACGTTCCCAAATAGCATAACCATATGGTTTGATGACCATACAACCACGTACATCAGATTGTTCTGCCAAGTCTGCTTTGACAACGAGCTCATTATACCATTTTGAGTAGTCCTCGCTACGTTTGGTCAGATTCTTTAATTCTTTTGCCATATAATATATTATTTTACTTTTTTTACAATTTCTGTGCAAAGTTACATTTTTTTTTATACCTTTGCGCTATTGACAAAAACATTATTAACCCATAAACTTAAAAAAAACATGAAAGGTATGAAACTTTCTGCGCTTTTGTTGAGCGCTACTATGATTTTCTCTGGTTGTGATATGAGCAACTTAGGCAAGGGTGGTTTGATCGGTAGCACAAGCGGTGGTGCACTCGGTGCATTGGTTGGTGCTTTGATTGCAAAGGATGGCAACAAGGGTAAAGGTGCTGCTATCGGTGCTGCAGTAGGTGTAGCTGTAGGTACAACTGCAGGTACATTGATCGGTCACAAGATGGACAAGGCTAAGGCTGCTGCTGAAGCTGCTAAGGCACAAGCTGAAATCCTCACTGCTGCTGATGGTACTCAATATGTTAAGGCTACATTCTCTTCTGGTATCTTGTTCCAAACTGGTAAGTATGAATTGAGCGCTACTGCTACAAATGACATCAATACATTTGTGACTAACCTCAAGGCAGAAGATAATACATTTAACCTCGCTGTTGCTGGTTATACAGACAATGTTCCTTTCAAGGGCTATACTGCTGAACAAAGCAAGAAGAAGAACGAAGAACTTTCTTTGAAGCGTGCACAAGCTGTAGAAAAGCAACTCCTCGCAAGCGGTTATGACAAGAACTACATCATCCACGTAGTTGGTGCTGGTGAAGCTAACCCAGTTGCTGATAACTCTACAGCTGAAGGTCAAGAACAAAACCGTCGTGTTGAAGTTTACATCCTCCCAAGTAAGGAAATGATCGAAGCTGCTAACGCTGAAGCTGAAAAGAAATAATCAGATTGAATATTTCTCATAATAAAATCAACCTCGAAGGTGTATACTTTCGAGGTTTTTCTTTTTTATTTTATGAGTAATAAGTTTAAGGGCTGAGGGCTTAATTGCAATGAAATAATTAAATGTACTTTAAATGTTATTCTTGCCGATATTAAAAGCCATGAATACCATTTAATTTTATTGCAGTTCAGTAAATCTATTAGACACAGATGTTCATCTAATACATATATAAACAAATATGACCAAGCAAGATGCCTGGTCATATTTGTTTTATTTAGGATGAAAGTATTAAATCAAATATTGAGATGAAATACTTTCGTTGTCCATTACACGGCGGATAGTTTCTGCCAACATGCCTGAAACAGAGATTTGCTTAACTTTAGGACAATTGCCATGGTAAGGAATACTATCAGTGAAGAGCATTTCTTCAAGAGCAGAGTCACCTACACGTTGGTCAGCTGGACCTGACATGATGCAGTGGCTTGCAATTGCACGAACACTCTTAGCACCATTTTCCATCATGATATTTGCTGCCTTGGTGATAGTACCTGCTGTATCTACGATATCGTCTACCAAGATGACATCCATACCTTTCACATCACCGATGATTTGCATGCTTTCCACTTCGTTAGCTTTCTTACGGCTCTTGTTACAAAGCACCATTGGGCAATCCAAATACTTAGCATAAGATGCTGCACGCTTTGAACCCCCTACATCTGGTGTAGCGATGCAAAGGTTAGGCAAGTTGAGTGATTTGATGTAGGGCAATGTGATAGTAGATGCATAGAGGTGGTCTACGGGTACGTTGAAGAAGCCTTGTTCTTGGTCAGCGTGAAGGTCCATAGTAATCAGGCGTGTGATACCTGCTACGCTCAACAGGTCTGCTACCAATTTAGCACCGATTGAAACACGTGGTTTGCTCTTGCGGTCTTGGCGTGCCCAGCCGAAGTAAGGTACCACTGCGTTGATAGTACGTGCAGAAGCGCGCTTAGCTGCATCTATCATCAACAGGAGTTCCATCAAATTGTCAGAATTTGGGAATGTGGATTGTACCAAGAACACATCGCGACCGCGGATGCTTTCTTCGTAGCTAACTTCAAATTCACCATCTGCAAATGTTGTAACCACCAAATTGCCAAGTGGGCAATTCAATTCAGCACAAATCTTTTCAGCCAAATAGCGTGACTTTGTGCCCGAGAATACCATAAATGAATTATTGCTCATTGCTTTTATGTTAATTAAGGATTGTCTGATTTGAATATGCTCAATTTACAGCGTCGCCTTTTTAAGCTTGCGGAAGTGAGCGATTAGTTCTTTGAAGTCTTGTGTTTGGAATACATTGAATCGTGTCCAAATATCTCCCATTATCACGACACCTCCAAAGTTCATATCTTTGACTTGTTCAATTGTTTCCAAGCCCATACCTCCCAGTGCCATGACCTTTTTGTCGATAATCTTTTGTTTTCCCATTTCTGTGAGTTCCTTTACCGTGAACTTCGCAGTATATCCTTGTTTGCTGATACTATCAAATATGGGTGAAAACAATACGTAATCATTGCCTTTCTTGTGCTGCATGATTTCCTCGGCGCTGTGGCAGGACATACTCATATGGCCTTTATAGTTCTTGGGCAAATCTGGATTTCGTTTACTCAGATGTATTCCCTTCAAACCATATTCACTTTTCAGGTAGAAATGGTCGTGGGTGACGATATTCTTTCTGTACGTATCTGGTAGAAGTTGGAGCAATCTTTCAGAGAAAATTGGCTCAGAACCAGGTTTCCTCAGATGCAGAATATCTAATCCCTCGTCAAAAAGTGCGGTCAATATTTGATGTTCCTCAACGAAAAAGTTGGGAGTCGTCATTAAAATCAGTTTCATACCTCACATTTTATTGTGTGTGGTGCAAAGGTAATTAAATTTAATTGAAATAACTAATCAAATTTTAAGATATTTTTAATCTTTCATGAATATCCCTGTAATATGTGAACTCTGATTGCTAAATCACCTTTGTAAACAGAATTCTTCACTCCTTTCCTCGTTTATAATATGGTATTATTTTTGATTTGTGTTTTCGCGTTGTGGAAAAGTATAGACCTTTTTGAAATTTCGCGACGCCTCGTTGAAAAAAGGTTTAATCTTTTTTGAATTATATCAAGGTTTGTTTTAAGCAGTCTTTTTATTTTTTTTCGTATAACTTTCCTTTTGAAAAATAAAATAGATTGAATTTTATCTTTTTTTACTCCGATATATTTTGTGGTTCAAATAAAAGTATCTATATTTGCACTAACAAAATTGTTAAACATTATTGTTTGCATTAGCAGACAGGTTTGTAAACTAATATAAAACATATGCAGAATACAGAGCAACAGATACTTAGGGTTGCAGAATTGGAGTTTCTGTCCAAGGGCTATAAT
>JAEIGA010001841.1_pt1 | contig 33700 bp, 27 predicted proteins | sample 9270691 | NCBI WGS metagenome assembly JAEIGA01 (sample SAMN17057246, study PRJNA624740) | gut metagenome | biome: biome; isolation source: fecal sample | host: Bos grunniens | place: China: Xizang | collected 2019 | reverse complement strand
GATCGATCTCAAAGCCGGTGTGGAAAAGGGCGCACTTACTGCCCGCGGCAACAAGAAAAATTTTCAGTACATCTACTCGTACAAATTTCCGGTCGTTGCCGGAGAAAAATACAGTGTGACCTTCAATGTCCGCACCTCCGGAAACACCGGTTTCTGGGCGATGCTTATTTTTGAAGCGGAAAAAGGTAAAAAAGCTCCGGCTCCGATCTATGTGAAAGTCGGTGCCACCGGCAACAACTGGAACTTCCGGATATTCGATTTTACCGTTCCGGAAGGAGCGGTCAAGGCGAGTCTGAGATTCCGGCTGGCAGCGATGCCCGCAACACATCAGGTGTGGATCGACAATTTGCGTCTTGCTCCGCAGGGCAAATTGACCATGACCGATTTTGAAACGGCATTCGATGACTGGCAGTACAACCGCCATCTGATCTTTGACCGTTTTATGATGCGCAACACCGCAAAGATCGTCAATGAGTGGAAAGAAGCCAAGGTCGGCGAAGCCTTTTTCCATGCCAGCGGCAACGGCGCAAAAATGCAGTATCCGCTCTACATCGAAAACCTTGCGGTCACTCCCGGCTGCAGTTATATCTTCACCGCCTTTCTGAAAGCCAGCGCCAGTTTCCGTTATCCCAACAACGGAATGCTCATATTCTTTTACAAAGATGCCGCCGGCAAACCGGTCGGACAGTCCCGTTATCAGATCCGGGCGACCGATGGTGAGTGGAAAGAATTCACTCATACTTTCACCGTTTCCCCCAAGGCGGTGATGCTGGATATCGGTCTCAATATGCGCAAGATGCCGGAAAAAGAGTTTATCCAGCTTGATCATATCCGTTTCCGTAAAAGCACCAGCAATGTGGAGTGTTCGGTGTCGATCGATCCGGACAAGCAGACGATGCTTCTGAACAATATGATCTCCGCAGACATCAAGCTTGAAAACATCAAGTCCTGCGAATATGTTTTTTCCAACGGCAGGAAAGTTCCGGTGAAACCGCACACTCCGATGACCCTGCCGCTGGCTGACTTTGCTGATGGCAAATACACCGTGACCATGGTTCTTACTTTTACCGACGGCAAGAGCAGAAATACTCCGGCAAAGACCTTTGTCATCTGCCGCAACCCGGCATGGAGAAATGAGATCGGCGTGTTGAAAGATGGTGATCTCCCTCCTGCGCCGTGGAAAGCGTTGAGCCGGGATCGTGACGGTGTTTCCTCCTGGAACAATACCTTTGTTTTCCCGGCAAAAGATGCGATCGCCAATATCAGAGAGCGTTCTTCCGGCATCATGCTGCTGAGCAAGCCGCTGACCATCACCGTCAACGGTGAAAAAGTCCGTCCGGGAACGGCGGTCTGGACCGATGGCAGTTCCAGAACTCTGGCGGCGATGCCGTGTGAAGGCAAAAATTGGAAAGGTACGCTCAAGTGCAAGATCGATTATACCGGATTTGCCCGTTTTACGCTGGATATAACCGCATCTGCCGACTTCGAATTGAATCAATGCGATCTTGATTTCGATGTTGACAATATGAAATTCCTCTATCGCAGTGATGATTCCTGGACCGCCATCGGCGCAGTCGATCTGAAGAAAAAAACGGTCTGGGAAAGCAAAATTTTTTACAATGAACTTATGTTCGGCAACGAAGAGCGCGGTGTGGCGTTTTTCATCGACAAACTTTTCCCGGCAAGGGCCAAAATGGACAAAAGCTGGGTCAAGGTCAATGGCAGTTCGGTAAGGATCAGCAAGGTCAATGCGCCGTTGAAACTGGCTTCGGGAAAAACTTTCCGGACCGAATTCGGTGTCCAGCCTTACCCCTACCGTCCGGCGGAGGAAAATTGGAAAAAGATCCGCTTCCGTGCCGGAAAATACAAAAATCTTGAATTGCTGTGGCACACTCAGGGCCATTACAAACATTGCGGTTCGACCTCCGAGGCTGCCCAGCCGGATCGGATCCGCGAATTCATAAACAAAAAGCGGGGCAAAGTGCTTTATTACCAGTTCCCGTTCTACATCATGGACAACATTCCCGAATGGAGCTATTTTGAAAAACGCTGGAAAGGCGTTCCCGCCCGGGCCTACGATCTGCGCAAAAAAGGCGGTATGGCGTGGAAAGCCCGCCTGACCGATAAAGATTGGCAGGATTACTATCTGCATCACTTCGTCGATCATTTGAAAAATTTTGCCTGGGATGGTGTTTATTATGACTGCTTCGGAAGCGATGTTTTCGTTGAAAACGGCGAAACGTTCCACCCGGTCTTTGCCTGCCGCACCTTCCAGGAACGCATCTACATCGCTCAGCGTTTGAACAATCCGCAATCTTTGACCGTGACCCATACCGGCGGTTCCCAGTCCGGCAGTGCGTCTGCTTATGCCAATGTGATCCTGATGGGCGAACAGTACCGCGGTCAATGCGTCCGCAACACCTATCCGCTGGAATTTCTGACGTTGGATGAATTCCGCTACGAAAATGCGGTAAATATGGGGCCCGACCGGATGTTCCTCCCGCAGTACCGGGATCATGCCAAGATCAGCAGTCCCAAGGTCGCTTCGCACATTATGGGCTTGGTGCTGACCCACAATCTGATGCTCTATCCGAACTTCATCAACAAAAAGGTGGAATTGTCCGTCCGTTACCGTCAGTTCGACTTCGGCATGGAAAGCAGCACTTTTTATCCTTACTGGAAAGATTCCAAAGAACCTCTGCCCAGCTGCTCCAATCCCGCTGTTGTCCGCAGCTGCTGGAAAAATGAAAAAGGCATCCTGATGGCGATTTTGAATCCCGGCAAAACGGCGCAGAAGTTCAATATAACTCTGCCGCCGGGTTTCCGGATGAAATATTATTTCTCGCCGGAACAGCAAAAGGAGCTGACCGGAAGTGAATTCACCCTCGACGGGTATATGTCTGCATTGGTTCTGTTGGAAAAAATTTAAACATAAAGGAAAGATCATTTTATGAAACACTCAAAATCTGTCCATGGACAGGTAAAGCAGAAATGCTTTACCTTGATCGAACTGTTGGTGGTCATTGCCATCATCGCGATTCTGGCGGCAATGCTGCTTCCGGCTTTGCAGAAGGCCCGGGCACGGGGACAGCAGACCGGCTGCGTCAACAATCTTAAGCAGTTGGGAACGGCGTATTCCGCATATTTCCCTGATAATAATGAGGTTTTTACCATGCCGACCTACCAGAGCAGTACCAATTGGTGGGCGTTTCAGATCAACAGTTACTTGACCAAGGACCCGCGCACCACCGTCCACAAAGTGAATGCCACCCAGGCGCTGATGTGTCCGGTCAATGTTGGTAAATACGGTACCTCCGGTTCCAGCGGTACCCGTTACAATATCAACTATGCCCAGAGTGTTTATATGGGCGATATGGGTTACGAGAAATCGAAAGGCAGATCTGTTCCGAAAACATCCCAGGTTATCAAACCGTCGATCAAAGCTATTGCCGGAGACGCCAATCCCTGGCACAAGACCAACAAACCTTACGGAACTCAATGCCGGATGGTTCTGGATGGTAATGGCAAGGTTTTCAGAAGTAACGGGGAAGGCGCTCCGGGAACATTTCATGCCGGAGGAGCCGTGCTGACCTTTGTCGACGGTCATGTTGAACACCGCACGAATATGGAACCCCGGATTTTTCTGCCGCTGTGGAAAGGCGAATAATTTTAAAAAGGATGATTTTTATGGTACGTCATATCATTTTGTGGGAACTCAAAGAAGAGTATTCATCTGACGAAAAAGCTGCAATCAAGCAGGGCATCAAATCCGGACTGGAAGCCCTCGCCGGTGTGATCCCCGGTTTGGTCAGCATCAAAGTGCACACCAACGGATTGCCGACCTCCAATGCCGATTGTATGTTGGAATCGACCTTCGTTGACGAAGCGGCGCTTCTGGCTTATGCCAAACATCCGGCGCATCAGGATGTCGCCAACACCAAAGTCCGTCCGTTTGTTGCCAAGCGGCTCTGTCTGGATTTCTGAAGCAGTTCCGGAGCAAACCATGACCAATATCGCCGATTTTTTAAATTCGGAAAACTGCAGTCCGGCAGTCGCCGCTGCATTGGAAACTGCAATAAAAGGTGACCGGGTGCTGTTTTTCCCTCCCGGAGAATACCATTTTTATCCGGAAGGATGTTTTCAGCGGCATTGTTTTTTTTCCAACAATGAAGACAGCGTAAAAAATATTGCCATCCTGCTGGATGGTGTGGATGACTTCACAATCTCCGGCGAAGGCGCCCGTTTTATGTTTCACGGCCGGATTTCTCCGCTGTGTGCATTCAACTGCCGTAATTTGAAAGTTTCCGGTTTGACGGTTGATTTTGAAGATTCCTTTGTTTCCGATGCCGATCTGATCTGCCGGGAAAACGGCGTGGCGTGGTTCAAACTTCCGGGAAAACATTGCGTACGCAACGGCAGGATCGTCTTTACCGACGATGTGTTTGATAATCACAGCGGCCGTTTGCCCTTCTATCCTTTTGAGACCACCCGGGACGAACTGATTTACGATGGCAAAGTGATCACCGTTGAGAACAAAAATATTCTTGAACGCGACGGGTTGGTCGGCGTAACGGATCTTTTTGAAAATTGTCCGACCACCGCTTTTGCCGTCAAACACGAAAACCGCCTCTGTCCGGCGATGGTCTTCGATAATTGTACCGCCATTCAGGTGTGCAATGTCACGTTGCACCACGCCGCCGGTATGGGATGCCTGATCCAGAACAGCGACAGCTGTACCATCGATGGTCTGGTGGTCGCTCCGAGTTCCCGGAGAACGGCGGTTTCCGACGATGCGCTGCACATCACCGATTGCCGGGGAAAATTGCGGATCGTGAACTGCAAACTTTCCGGTACGCTGGATGATTCCATCAATGTGCATGGTGTGTTCCGCAAATTGAAAAGCCGTATCCCCGGCGGCAAGATGTTCTATCTGGAAGCCGGTCACTACCAGCAGCAGGGTGTTTTCAATGTCCGTCCCGGAGATACTCTGGAATTGCGTCACCGTGCCGACGGCAAACCTTACGGCAGAATCAGAATCAATCAGGTCGTTCCCTGCAACAAAGCATTCGTGATCGTGAAAATCGACGAAAACGAGCTTCCGGCAGATTTTGTTCAGGGTGACCCCGGCTGGATTTTGGAAACTCAGGCCGATCTGGAGGTGATCAATACCCAATGCCGTCCGCTCAACGGCAGAGGAGTGCTTGCTTCCGGATTGAAAAATGTCCATATTTCCGGCTGCACGATGCACACTTCCGGTTCCGGCGTTTTTATTTCCGGAGATTACAGTTACTGGTATGAATCCGGCCCGGTGGAGAATGTGCTTATCGAAAACAATTTCTTCGACAATTGCAACTACAAGGTGAGTGCGGCGACCCGGGAACCGCTGGCAGTTTTCCCCGAACTGGATGAATTGGCGGACGATTTCTACTATCACGGCAAAATCGAAATCAGAAACAACCGTTTCCGCAGTGCGCCCCGATCGCTGATCTCCATGAAGTCGGTCGAACACGCCGTGGTCACCGGCAACAGTTGGGAAGCTGATGACACTTACCGGGTTTTGCCGAAACCCAATCCCGGCTACTTTTTTACGACGGAGGATTCGCCGCGAGCCGCCTTCCTGCACTGCAAAACAGTAGAGTGCGATTGGGAGGATTGACGGTCGGCGGTGTCTCGCGGGCAATCTCTTGTCAAGTCGGCGGACGCAGATGCAGTCGAGTACAGTCGTACACTCCTGCATCATCGCCTTGACTTGACGGCGACCTTGTCGCACGATCCATCCGCCGTTTGGATCAGACGGTTACCGGAGCGGCGCTAATCTGATGGTCGCCCGCCGTTTGGATCGGACGATTTTGCCAATGACGTGGATTGGAACGGCGCCGGTCTGTCGGGCTGACCGCCCGCCTGACGGCGGTATTTTTTTTACGCTCCGTGGTAGATGGCGACCCGTTCCAGGATCTCGTCGAGCCAACGGTCGGGCGCATTCTGGGCGGCAAATTTTTCCGCAACCGGAGAATGCAGATCGCTTCCGCTGGAGGAGAGCAGATTGTATTTCAGGCAGTATTCCCGGTAAAATCCGGTGAGTTCCTCCGGTACATCCGGGTGAGAACATTCGATACCATCCAGCTGGAACATTTCACGCAGGCGATCCATGCGTTCGATGTTGTTGCCCAGAAAATATCTGAACGGATGGGCGATTATCACCACGCCGCCGGCCTTTTTGATCAGCGGAATGACCTGATCAAAGTTGGGGTAGGGCGCACGGAAAGTGAATTTTTTTCTCAATTCAAGGTAATCCGCTTCGTCGGTGCAAAAACCGCATTTGACAAAATGATCTATCATCAGCGGATATTTGATATGAGTGTTGCCCTGTTTGGCGATGGTTTTTGCCGGACGGTAGGAGCGCAGCAAGGCAAGGCGGGCATCATCGTCGAAGTCAAACCCGAGCGAACACAGATTTTTTGAAGTAGCCGTACCGCTTGCCACCTGCCATTTGTGATAGATGTCAAACAGTTCTTCTGTTTCCGGAGTCGGGCGGCGGGGTAGATTGAGACAGACCAGATCGATGGGGCCGAATTCGCAGTTGACGGAGATTTCGGAACCGGAGAGGTAACCGACTTCCGGAAATTCGGCGGCACTTTCCAGCACCTCCTCATAGGCATCCATCAAGTGATGGTCGGTAATTGCGATGGCACGGCACTTTTTCTCTTTGGCGATACGGAAATAATCTCTTACCGGAGCGGATGCATCGTAACTCCATTCGGTGTGTAAATGCAGGTCAAAAGATGCCATGGGAAACCTCTTTAAGTCATATTCGATTTGTTGATTTATTTGTTTGCTCTAATATATTCCCGGCGATCTCTTTTTTCAACCGGAAAATTGGGAAACGGTTGGGAAATACGCAAAATTTCAATTGTTTTTTGAGGATATAAAATGGTTTGAAAAACAGTTCGATATTTTAATATCAGACTTGAAAAAACCGCGGTGGTATGCTATATTTTATATTTAATATAACTGCTTTAATTGTAATTAAAAAGGAATAAAAATGAAAAAGAACACTTTTACTCTGATCGAACTTCTCGTCACCATCGCCATCATTGCGATCCTCGCCGCCATCCTGCTTCCCGCTTTGGGCAGCGCCCGTGCCCGCGCCCGCTCCTCGGCGTGTGTCAGCAACCTCAAGCAGAACGGCATGGCTTTCGCTATCTACCAGATGAACCACAATGACTGGAGCGCTCTCAACTATTACAAGGCTGCCGGTTCTACCCGTACCTGGTCGGAATTCACCTTCGGTAAATACAACGAACCCGGCTACACCGGCGTCCTCGGCGAATCCACCCGCTGCCCCTCCGTCGCTCACCCGGAAGGCGTCCACCAGAATCACCAGCAGTACATCTACGGTGCCCTCGGTTTCGTGCCGACCAAAGATACTCCGGGCAGTAAATTTGCGGCAAAGAGCGGAAATGCGTTTACTGCCGGCGGCGGTTCTGCAACTGCTTCACTTTTCGTCCGCACCAGCAAACTTGCTTCGGCGGCGGAATTCCCGATGCTTGCCGACAGCTTGCGTGACGATGCCAAATACGGCAAAGTCCAGCATTACATTTTCAAAGCTGACGGTTCGCAGGGTGCCTTGAATCTGCTTCACAGCAATCGTGCCAACGTGCTTTTCGCCGACGGACATTGCGGAACTCTCACCAAGGATAATGCCTACGAAAACGGTTATTCCACCTATTACCTCGATGACGTCAAAGAAAACAGCACCAAGTAAGGCTTTGCTGAGCTGAATTCAAAACGAAAGTGTATGTCATGAAATTTCTGTTGTTGACCGTGTGCGGGATGCTCTGGATATCCGCCGGATATGGCGGTGTCTTTACCGAAAGGCAGAATGCATTCAAGTCGATCGACCGCAACCCCGCCGCCGCAGCAGCTTATCTGAAAAACCACGATCCGGAAATCCGGCGCTATGCGGTCTACTCCCTGATCAAAAAGCAGAAAAATTTTGATTTCGAAGTGATTGCCGCCGCCGCCAATGATCCAAATGAGCAGGTCGCTCTGACTGCAGTTTCCGTTTTGCCCTCCTGTATCGGCAAAGATAAACGGGTCATGCCGCTGCTTCAGAAATTGGCGAAAGAGAGCAAATCTCCGCTGGTCCGGCAGATCGCGGTCCAGTCCACCTGGCCGTTTCACCGGGAGATCCGGCTGCTCCGCAATGATCCCACCTGGGACTATGAGGTGAAAGTTGTCAAAACTCTGCCGCTGAATGATTTCCCGTGGTTGTTCCGCACCGACGTGATGCAGGATGGGCACCTGAAAGGATTTTTCAAACCCGGCATCGATCTTTCCGCATGGAAAAATATCAAAATGGGCGTCTGGGAAGAGCAGGGCTTTGCCGATTACGACGGTGTCGCATGGTACACCATCAAATTCACCATGCCGGAAAAAATGGAGTCCAATGCCGTCGAAGTCGCATTTGATGCCGTCGATGAATCCGCCTGGGTCTGGCTCAACGGTGTCTACCTCGGCGCCCACGATGTCGGCCCGGAAGGTTGGAAAGAACCCTTTGCGGTGGATTGCACCAAAGAGATTTTGTGGGGCAAAGAGAATGTTTTGACGGTGAGAGTCTTTGATGCGGCGTATGCCGGAGGCATCTACAAGCCGGTTAAAATTGAGATTTTAAAGTAATAACAACTTCGGAGAGAATATGAACAGCAGCAGATTTTTTACCGGTGTGGCGGCAGCAGTTTTGTTTGCACTTTCCGGTTTCGCCGGTGAAGTCATCGCCCGGTGGGATTTTCAGAAACCGGATGTACTCAAAGGAAAATACCCGTTGACGTTGCGCGGTAAATCCATCGTCGGCAAGGGCGGCCTCTGGATCCCCGTCGGAGATAAAAAAGAGCGTGCCGGAGCGGCGACGGTCAAAACTCAGCCGGTTCCCGGCGGCAGTTTTTCGGTGGATATTGCTTTTTCCATATCCTCCAAACAGTCTCATTTGCAGAGCAATCTGGTGCTGTTGGACAACAAATATGTTCCCAAAAGCGGCAATGCCAATCACCATTACGGATTTATGATCTTCCTGCGCCGGGGCAAGGCGGCGAATTCCTTTGTCCCCAGCGCCGCATTCGGTTATCAGAGTGAAAGCGTGGTCGTTTCCGGCAAAGCGGTCACGATCGCTCCGGATAAGCGCCATCTGTTGAAAATGGTCTACGATTGCCGGGGACAGGTGACCTTCACTTTGGACAATGCTGTTGTCGGCAGCGTCAAAGTTCCGGCAAAACCGATCGCCCCTGCCAAACTGCCGCTGCATTTCGGTGACCGTGCCGGTGCCGAATACTGGCCGTTGGGCGGTACGGTCGCTTCGGTCGTCTTTAAAAAATTTGAACCCGCTTCCGCCAAAATTCCGGCTCCGGGCAGTGTTATTGCCAAGTGGGACTTCTCCAATGCCGCTGTACTCAAAGGCAAATACGGTTTGAAACTCCGTGGGGATGCCAAGTTGACCAAAGCTGGTCTTGCCGTTCTCAACTCCAATATCAAACAGCCTTCCGGAGCGATTCTGGCAGGTAATTTTCCGGAATTGACCTCCGCTCCCGCCTTTGAACTTTCGGCGGTGCTTGCTCTGGACAAATCCTTCAAACGCGAACGCAACTGGGCGATGATCTGCGATGCCAAATATGTCACCATGCCCCGCAGTGAAGCGCAGAAGCGTTATCACAAAGGTTTCGCCTTTTTCCTGATGCCGCAGGGCAAGGATATTTTCCGTCTGGGTGCGGCATTCGGCTACGGAGACAAGAGTGTTCAGGTGGTCAGCAAAAATGTCACCCTCTCTCCGGGGGTCGAATATACGCTCGGCTTGCGTTTCAGCGCCGCCGGGAAAGTTGAATTTCTGGTCAACGGCAAGGTTTTGACTGCTTCCAATATCCAGCCGGGAGCGATCGTTGCCCCGGAAATAAATATGGTTTTCGGAGACCGTACCGGTGCCAATTATTTCCCGCTGGGCGGTTACCTCAAGTCGGTCGAGCTGCGCAGTGCAAAATTCACTCCGCAGGATTTCGCCGCCGCCCCCGCCAAACGGCAGGTTTTTGAAAGGGGTGAAAAAAAAAGCCTTGTTTGGGTTGATTTCCTGAATTTCATCGACCGGAAACTCGAAAATATAACGGTCAATGCCGTCAGCGCCGGAGTCACATCGACTCCGGTTTTTCTTGCAGAAGTTGCGGGCAACTCCACTACCTCATTGCAGTTTCCCATCGACAGCGATCTGCTGCCGGGAAAATATTTCCTCGAAGTGAGCGCCGTCGACGCTGCTAAAAAAAAAATTGCATATAAACGCATCGAATATGTGATCGTCCCCGCATACGGCGATTTCCTGCCGGTGATGCTCTGGGGAAATTATGAGGATGTCAAGACCATCCGCAAAGCTGGATTCACCCATCAATTGGTGCATCTTTTTCCCCGGAACGGCAATTTTGATCCCGAAACGCTCAAGCGCTGGATCCCCCATCTTGACGAAAATCTGAAAGAAAAACTCTACACTTTCGGTACGCTTCACGCCCACTTCCGTTTTCTTGCCGCCAAGCGCCATTTGCGTACCGGCCGGGACGGTAAAGTTTATCCCCGTGCCAATTTGGAGGCTTCCCATCCGGAGGTTCAAAAAGAGTTCGCCGAAGCGGCACACTCCACCGTCAAGGCGGTCGGTTCACATCCGGCATTTGACGGCGTACTCATCAACAGCGAAGTGCGGGACGGTGCCTTGCCCTCATTCGGCAGCGGAGTGGAGCCTGCGGCATTCAAAAAATTTGCCGGATACGATATCCCGGAAACCGTTTCCGGAAAGTCGCCCAAACCTTTTGCCGGTGACTTTGATTTTCCGTGGGACCGGGTCATTCCGGACAATTACCGGGATCTGCACTTTCTCCGCTGGTTCTGGGATGTCGGCGACGGTTGGAATCCGCTGCAAAGTCTGCTTTCAAAAACGATGCATCAGGCGCTTTCTCCGGAACGGCGCGAACGATTTTTTACCTTTTACGACCCCGCAACCCGGGTGCCGCCCATGTGGGGCAGCGGCGGCGATGTGGATATGATCAGTCAATGGACATACGCTTATCCCGACCCGATCAAAATCGGACAGGCGACCGACGAAGTTATCGCCATGGCGCAGGGTAAACCGGGACAGAAGATAGCTTCTATGACCCAGGCGATCTGGTATCGCAGTCAGACCGCTCCGGCAAATCAGAATGTAAGCAATCCTCCCGAATGGCTGAAGTGGGAAAAAGATGCCATGTTTATCAGCGTGGCACCGGATTCATTGCGGGAGGCGTTCTGGTCAAAAATATCCCGCCGTCTGGATGCGATCATGTATCACGGTGTCGGTTCTCTGCTTGAACGCACCGACCACAAACTTTACCGGATGACCAACTGTCAGAGCCGGGAGGTTCTGGCGGAACTTTGCAAAAATGTGGTCGAACCTCTGGGCCCGGTGTTGAAAAAAGTTCCGGAACGTCCGGCTGAGGTCGCCATACTTCACAGTCTTGCCGCCGGATTTTATGCCCCGAAACACTTCCCGATGGGATGGAGCCGGGGCTGGGCGGCGGATCTGCATCTGGCGCTGCAATGGGGACACTTCCAACCGGCGATCATCTTTGATGAACATCTGATTTCCGGGCGCAATATCGAAAATTTGAAGGTGCTTTTCGTCCCCGGTCTGGAGGTCGTGACCGAAAGCGTTTTGGAAAAATTGAATCAGCTCCGCCGTCGCGGTGTCGTCATCATCGGCGATGAATACACCCTCCCGGCGCTGATGGTCGATCACCGTTTGAAATCGATCGTCCGCAACACTTTAGATCCGGCGGGAACCAAAGCCGAGTTGCAGAAACTGGGCAGAGAACTGGCGGTGCTTTTGAAAGAGTATGCTCCCTTGGCGGTCTCGGCATCCAATGCCGATCTGGTCGTGCGTCAGCGGGGCAATGAACAGGCCGATTATATTTTTGTGGTCAACGACAAACGCACATTCGGCGAATATGTCGGTCAATGGAAGATGGTTCAGGAAAAAGGTCTTCCCAATTCCGGAACTGTTTACGTCAATCATCCTGCCGTTGCCGCATATGATTTAGTGGCACATCAGGAGATCCCGCTGGTGAAAAATGGTGAAAATTGCCGATTCGATGTGGCACTTGCCCCCGGCGATGGCAAGGTCGTGCTGCTGCTTGACCGCAAGATCGATAAACTTTCTCTGCAGCTGCCGGAAACGGTCAAGCGTAAATCCGGATTTACGGTGAACTGCCGGGTGCTTGATGAAAAAACTTTACCGGTAAAAGCATATATCCCGCTTGAACTTACCATGACCGCCGCCGATGGCACCATTCTGCCCGGCAGCGGATTCTACGCCGCCGTCAATGGCGAATTGACCGTCAGCGAGGTGATGGCGACCAATGCCGCTTCGGGTAAAGTCCGGGTGACCGTGCGCTGTCTTGCTTCCGGAAAGAGTGTTTCCGGAAGCTTCACCGTCGCAAAATGATCAATCGTTGTTCCAGAAATCGGTCGGAGCATCGATGCCGCCGGCTTTGGCATTGAATACCGGATTCAAGCCGGCGGAACGCTGTTTGCGGTAATCTTTCAGCGCCCGGTATGCCGCGCTGCCGATGATCACGCATACCGGGATATTGATGAATGCCAGTATGCATTGGGCGATGTCGGCGATCCCCCAGGCCAGATCAAGCTGCAATCCGGCTCCGGCAAAGATCAGTATGGTTCCGGCAAGCCGGATCGCAAAGAGCAATTTTTTGCCGGGACGCTTGCCGGAAATGTAGGCAAAGCAATTTTCCACATAGTAGAAATTTCCCAACAGCGTGGTGAAGGCAAAAAGTATCATCGCCAGAGCGATAAACCAACTTCCGATACCTCCGAATGTGGCATCCAATGTCGCCTGCACATAGGGGGCGCCCTGCATGGCACTTTCCGGTTTGATGCCGCTGGAGAGGCACATCAACGCCGTCGCGGTGCAAAGCAGATTGGTATCAATGAATACCGACAGCATCTGAACCAATCCCTGTTTTACCGGATGAGATACATCTGCTGCCGCCGCCGCATTGGGAGCTGAACCGATACCGGCTTCATTGGAATAAAGTCCGCGCTTCAAGCCGAGCATCAGCACCGATCCGGAAAATCCTCCGAAAATCGCCCGGAAATCAAATGCGCTTTCAAAGATCAACCGGAACATTTCCGGGAGTTTGTCCAAATTTATCACCAGAGCCGCAACCGCCATGAGCAGATAAAGGATCCCCATTACCGGAACCAGCGAACCGATGATTTTGACCAGCCGCTTGCTTCCTCCGGAGATGGCGATCAGAAAAAACAGTGCAGTCAGACCGCCGCAGATCCAGCAGCTGACCCCCTCTTTGTAAAAGTCAAATGCCGCAAAAGAACTTTGCAAATTGAACGATGCCAGCATATTATATCCGACACCATAGGTAAATATCAATGCAAGCGCAAATATTACTGCCAGTAATTTGCTGTGCAAGGTCGATTCAATATAAAATGACGGGCCGCCGTAACTTCCGCCGTTGGCGTCCTTGCGTTTGTATATCTGGGCAAGCGTCGATTCGACAAAGGCGGAAGCTCCTCCGATCAGAGCGGTTATCCACATCCAGAATACTGCCCCCGGCCCTCCGGCGCAGATCGCGACTGATACACCGATGATATTTCCGGTACCGACCCGGGAGGCGGTTGAGATCATCAGGGCTCCGAAAGAGGACATGCTGTTGGCATTGCCGGGTTTTTCCGCGACGACCCGGAGGGATTCTCCGAACATCCGCAACTGGATGAAACCGGTGCGTATGGTGAAATAGATGCCGCCTGCCAGCAGAATGAATGCCAGCGGCCATCCGGTCATATCCAACAGAAAATTGTAGATCGTTTCCATAATGTTCCTTTTATGAATGATTTTGTGTACAGCTTCATAATATAGCACTTCCGGAGTTGTTTACAAATATATTGCACCGGGATCGGGGGGCAGAATATTTTATTCTGTTCCCTTGTTTTTTCACAGATCGGGGTATATATTAATCCGGAACTGAACTTGAAAATGGAGGTGTGTTCATGTTGAAAAAGTTTTGTATGCTGTTGGTCGCAACTGCGATCGTGTCGGTCGCCGGTGCCGCCGATAAATACCGGATCAAGGTGGCTTTTGATAAGGCAAATGCCATTTACACTAAAGGTGATTCGATCAATCTTGCGATCCAGTATCTGTGCAACAACAAACCGGCTTCGGCTCCGATAAAGGTGCTGGTCCGCAGTCAGGACGGTACGGAAAAGATCCACATCCTCGATAAGCCGCAGAACTTCACCATGAAAGCCGAACAGTCACCCTATGCTTATCAATTTGTCATCAGCGCATTGACTCCGGACAAAAAAGAGGTTCAGATCGGACACGACAAGCGCAAAGTTTACCTCACTATCGGCTGTGTGGTCGACCCGCAGGATTACCGCCCGGGCTTTACTGAACCGGCTGACTTTGATCAGTTCTGGGATAAAATCAAAGCCGATCTTGCCAAAATCCCGGTCAAAGAACTGGAACGCAAAGAGATCGCACTCAACAATTCAATGCTCAAAAATGCTCCCAACTATTTCGCATTCCGGATCCCCCCGCCGATGCCCTCTCCGGCAGCGTTGGAAGGTAAATTCAAGTGCTGGGATGTGAAAGTCGCCTGTGATGGCGCCCCCGTTTCCGGATATTTGACCATGCCTGCCGATGCCGCCCCCAAAACTCTTCCGGCGATCGTCTCTTTTCACGGTGCCCCCGGCGGCTCTGCCCGGATGGCTTTCGCCGACGGAGTGATCCGCTTCGACGTCAATCCGCACGGTTTTGAAAACGGACACCCCAGAGAATACTACAAAAATAAATTCGCCACAACCCACCGGGCATATCAATACCGGAATGCCGGCAACCGTGACCGGTTTTATTTCCGTGGTATGTTCATGCGGGTCAAACGGGCGCTGGATTATGTGAAAACTATCCCCGAATATGACGGCAGAACTCTTATCGTGGTTGGCAACAGTCAGGGCGGAGCACAATCGCTGGTCGCCGCCGGTCTCGATTCGGATGTGAAACTGGTTTACGCTTCGGTCCCGGCATTGTGCGACCACGGCGGTGTGCTGGTCAATCGCCGTGCCGGATGGCCCCGGCTGATCCCGGTGAAAAAGGGCAAACCGACCCGCCCCGATATGGTGGCGGCTCTGCCCTATTACGATGCTGCATTTTTCGCCAAGCGCATCAAGGCTGAAGCCTACCTTACCACCGGATTGATGGATACTACCTGTTCTCCGACCTCGGTTCTCTGTGCCTACAACAATATCCCCGGCAAAAAGCATATCACGATTATGCCCTCGCACACTCATTCGCGCACCTATTCGCTTGAATTCAACAAGCGTCTGCTCGAAGTGATCAAGGCCGCCGGCAATTCCGGTAAGTAAAATGCAGATCTCTCTCGAAAATAAAGTCGCCGTCATCACCGGAGGTGGAGGCGGTATCGGCCGCGCCATCGCCGGAAAACTGGCCCGGGAAAATATGAAGATCGTTCTGATCGGCGGAAACAATCTGGAAAAATTGGCAGAAACCCGGCAGATCGTTGAAAAGTTTTCTGAGTGTCACCTTTTCCCGGGAGATTTGAGCGATCTCGATTTCGTCGCCCGGGCAGTCTCCGAAGCCGGAGAACTCTGCGGCGGTATCGATGTGCTCATCAACAACGCCGGTGTCGCCCAAAGTACCCGCTTCGAAGAAATTTCTGTCGAAGAATACGACCGCATTATGACCATCAATACCAAGGTGCCGTTTTTTCTCACTCAATATGCTCTGCCGTTTCTGAAACGCTCCGCAACTGCCGCTGTTATCAATATCGCTTCGGTCGTTGCCCATGCCGGTTACCCCTTGCAGAGTGTTTACACCGCATCCAAGCATGCGCTGCTGGGATTCACCAAAAGTGCTTCCAAAGAATACTATAAAGATAATATCCGGTTCCATGCCATTTGTCCCGGCGGAGTCTACACCGATATGGTGAAACTTTCCCGTCCGGATTTGACCCCGGAAGGAATGATCATGCCGGAAGAGATCGCTGAAGTGGTTCACTTTTTGCTTGTCAACCGTGGGAATGCAGTCATCGATGAAATCTGTGTTCACCGCTTGAACAAAGAACCCTTTCTGATTTGAAGCGGTGCGATATCGCTCCTTAAAGCGCTGGTTGGTGGTGCGGCGCAAAGCGCACGCACAGCATGCTGACGCAAATGCTATGCCCAAGGTGAAAGCGGCGTTGCTCATGAGAGGTTTTGAGAAGTTTTGAGAGGTATTGGGAGATTTGGGGAGTAGAATCGCTCTGTTTTGTTGCCGGCACCGGGCACTTTGCATACCAGCCCACGCTCACTCAAAACCTCCCAAAACCTCCCATCCAAAGATCCAACCGCCCAACCCCGCTCCATTCTGTTGCCGTCCTGTTTGGGCAAAAAAAGAGCGGAGGCGAGTTCCGGGGAGAAACTTTCCGCCTCCGCAGGGGTGTGGGGCTTTTCCTGCTCCGCTGTTGTCAGCAGCGGGTAACGTTTTGTTGTTACATTTTTTAATTTAATACAAAAATTAAAAAAGTCAATACCAAAATATTAAAAATTTGTATAAATTTTCAAAAAATGCCGTTTTATGCAGGGGTGCAGGGATTTTTCGATCTTTTGAAACCGGAAATTTCACTTGTAAAAGGCACAACCGGTGCTATATTCTCTTTAAAAGTCATCCATTGTATCCATTTGGTTCAAAACAGGAGTTTTTACAATGCCGGAACTGCTCTCTGCGGAAGAAATTTTACGGAAATTACAAGAAAACAAACGGCGCTATGATTTTCCCCGGGCGCAGGAAAGAGACTTCTGGAATAATCTCGCCCCCGCCAAACGGCAGGAGTTGATCTCCCGGGCTGAAATCGAACAGCAAAATGAATTTCCATGTCTCAAAGCCAAAGATTTTATGAAATTCATCCGGAACGGCAACCGCATCGACTACGAAACTCCATATTTCCGGAAGCGGGATATGCTTTCCACTTTTGTTCTGGGGGAGTGCGCGGAATACAAGGGACGTTTTATCGACGATATCATTGAAGGTATCTGGCAGATCCTCTCCGAACCGGTCTGGAGTCTGCCCGCCCATCAGGCATTGGGGCATTTCCCGCTCCCGGAACCGGAAAGTTGGGTGGTCGGACTTTTTTCAGCTGAAACCGCCAAAATGCTGACCGATATCATCCAGCTTCTGGGACCGGAACTGGAAAATATCTGTCCGCCGCTCGTTAACCGCATCCGCTACGAGGTCGAACACCGGGTGCTGTCGGTTTGCGAACAACGCACCTACTGGTGGTATGAAGGAACCAACAACTGGAGTGTCTGGTGCTGTTTCTCCATCAATGCTGCCGCCATTGAAATTTTTCAGGACGATCTGCCCCGGCTGGCGGCATTTCTTGCCAAACATATGATCCCGCTGAAAAAATTCTTTGACCGCTACCCCGGGGATGGCGGCTGCGACGAAGGTACCGCCTACTGGATGGTCGCCGTCGGAATGCTTCTCAACAATCTGGATATACTGCAGCGCCGTCTGGGCGGCTTTGAAGATTGGCTCAATGCCCCCAAACTCAGGAAGATGGTGGAGTTTGTCCCCCGCATGAATCTGTGCGGCAAATGGTTTATGAGTTATTCGGATGCAGAACCCTGTTTTTACCGGCTGCCCCGGGGCATTTTTGCCAAATACGGCCGTATGATCGGTTGTCAGGAGATGATCGATATGGCAATGAATCTGCCGGAACCGGATGCCGATGAACTCGAACTCGGCAACCGCAACGGACTTCTGGCCGATGAACTGGCAGAACTTATCATCGGAGAGATCATTCCCGGAAAATTTGAACACAAAGCGGTCGATTATTGGCCGGATCTTCAGATATGGATCTCCCGGCAGATGCCGGAATCTCCCGAAAAAGGTTTGATCGTCACCCTCAAAGGAGGACACAATAACCAGAGTCACAACCATCTTGATCTCGGACACTTTTCCCTGTTCAGCCAAAATCGTCCGCTCATCGTCGATGTCGGCAGGGGCGTTTATACCAAGACCTGTTTCTCGCCGCAGCGCTACACTTTATGGAACTTGAATTCAGACGGCCACAATGCGCCATTGTTTGACGGTGTTCATCAGGGGCTCGGTGAGGAATATGTTTCGGTCATGCAGGAGGTGAACAATGGGATCGTCTGCGACATCACCAGCGCTTACCCGAATGAGAACGGCATCACCTCCTGCATCCGCAAAATCTGCACCGATTGGACCACCGGAACAGTCGAAATCGCCGATGAGGCGCAGTTCGATGGCAAAAAGTCGATCACCGTTGCTTTTTACACCCCGGTCGAACCGGAAGTCGTGACTCCGGGACGGCTGCATTTGCAGGATGTCTGCCTGGAATTTGAGCAAATAGAAGTGGGAGAGATCGTCAAAGCCGATTGGGCAGATTCCAAGATCGATCAGGTTTGGGGACAATTGTGGCAGATCAAATTCAGCTGCACCCGGGAAAACAGTGCCGGTTGGAAATTCCGTTTTTCCAAGGCGTAAAAAATAGCGCCGCCGCTCACTCTTTTTCTGAATCAACGAAGTATGCCGGAATCGGCGGAAATCCGTTGAATTCAACCGAAGCATAACTGGAGGTATAAGCACCGCAACTCAGCCAGTAGACCCGGTCGCCGGGTTTGATGTATGAGGGCAGGGGATTGCGGTACATTTCATACATGATGTCCTGACTGTCGCAGGTGGGGCCGGCGATGATGTAGTCTTCGCAATCTTCGCCCCGGGCTTCGCAGTAGAGGGGATATTTGATACTTTCGTCCCAGGTTTCGATCAGGCCGTTGAATTTGCCGACATCGAGATAGAGCCAGCGGTCCAGTCCGGTGGAAGATTTTTTGCTGACCAGAATGACTTCGCTGGCGATTATTCCGGATTCACCGACGAGGGAACGTCCCGGTTCGAGGATGATTTCCGGCAGATTATCGCCGAAGTCTTCCATCAGATAGCGGGTGATCTCTTTGCCGTAGACATCCATGGGGTGAGTTTTGCTGATATAGTTGGCAGGGAATCCGCCGCCCATATTGATCAGGCTCAAATGTATGCCTTCGTTTTCCAGATAGTTGCAGATGTAGCGGACCTTGGCGATGGCGGAGTCCCAGGATCCGATCTCCCGCTGTTGGGAGCCGACATGAAAAGAGATGCCTGCCGGGGTAAGTCCCAGATCTTTGGCGAGGATGAGCAGGTCGATCGCCATATCCGGATGGCAGCCGAATTTCCGGGAAAGCGGCCAGTCGGCGGTTTCACTGCCTTCGGTCAAAATGCGGCAAAATACTTTTGCTTCGGGAGCTTCTTTGGCGATATTCCGCAGATCCGGTTCGCTGTCGGTGGCAAAGAGCCGGACGCCTTTTTCATAAAAATAGCGGATATCGGAACGCTTTTTGATGGTATTTCCGTAACTTATGCGGTCGGGGGAAACGCCGAGAGCGAGAATGCGATCCAGTTCGTAGCGTGAAGCGATGTCAAAATTTGACCCCAGATCGCGCAGCAGTTCCAGGATGGGGATTGCGGGGTTGGCTTTGACAGCATAATATATTTTGGAATAGGGAAAGTGTTCGCCGAGTTCCAGAAATTTCTTTTTAATGATATTGAGGTCGATGATCACGCAGGGCGTTTCGTGTTTATCAGCTTCGCTTTTGAGGGCGTTCCACTCTTTTTCGGAATAGTATTCCAGAACATTGACTTTCATCGGCAGGATCCTTTCATTAAAATTGTTCTGAAAATCAAATGAAACCTTGGACAAACTGTCCGGTTTGCAACTTTTAAAAATAATTCAATATGGTTCAAATACAATAGCTGATATGAAAAAAAACGGAATTTTTTGAAAATGGCTGCATCTTACCCTGAAACGAGTCCGGAATGATTTCTGTAAACAGCTCAAGAGCATCTGATTTTTTAAAATAATATTGGACAGGACTTGACTTTTTGCAATAATGGAGCAATATTATAAGGAGAGCAGATTCAATCTGTTCGTTAATATTGATGCGTGTAAGGACAGCAACCAAAGTGAAAGGGAATAAAAATGTCCGAAATTGCTGATAAAGTGAAAAAAATCGTCGTTGAGCAGCTTGGTGTTTCTGAAGATCAGGTCACCATGGAAGCCAAATTTATCGAAGACCTCGGTGCTGATTCTCTCGACCAGGTCGAACTGATCATGGCTCTCGAAGAAGCCTTCGGATCCGATATTCCGGACGAAGAAGCTGAAAAGCTGACCACCGTCGGCGATGCGATCGCTTACGTCGAAAGCAAAAGCCAGGAATAATTTATCCTGAACTATTGTTTTCCGGTGCAGATGTTCGTTGCGGCGATGTTTCATTGCCGCAAGGGCATTGCACAGAGGGATCTACGGTCACTGATCGGCGACGGTTGGTGACCTCGTTTTTTTTATAAACTTTATTGAGATTTATTACTTTTATGAACGAACGCAGAGTTGTTGTTACCGGTTGCGGCGTCCTTTCTTGCGTTGGCAACACCGTGAGTGAATTCTGGGATTCTCTTGTTAACGGCAGATGCGGTCTTGGTCAGATCACCCGTTTTGATACTTCTGCCTACCGCACTCACATTGCCGGAGAGATCAAGGATTTCGATGTTACCCGTTATATGTCTGCCAAAGATGCCCACCGCATGGACCTTTACACTCAGTACGCCATGGCGGCTGCCGATGAAGCCCTGCGTTCTGCCGGACTTTATATCGAACCGGGCGAAAAACGTCCGGACGGCGACCGTTTCGGTGCGATCGTCCCCAGCGGTATCGGCGGTCTCGGAACCCTGGAGCGTGAACATGAAGTTCTGCTCAATCGCGGTCCCCGCCGGGTTTCTCCGTTCCTTATCCCGATGATGATCGGCGACATCGCTTCCGGTAATCTGGCTATCCGTTACGATTTGCGCGGACCCAACATGGGTCTTGCCACCGCTTGCGCCACCGCCTGCCACTCCATCGGTGAAGCCTACTGGATGATCAAACGTGATGACGCTGATGTCATGGTCGCCGGTGGTGCTGAAGCCTGCGTGGTTCCCACCAGTTTGGCGGGATTCTGTGCACTGCAGGCGCTTTCCACCCGCAACGACGATCCCCAGCATGCCAGCCGTCCCTTCGATCGTGACCGTGATGGATTTGTTATGTCTGAAGCCGCCGGTGTGCTGGTTATTGAAGAACTCGGTCATGCGATCCGCCGCGGCGCTCCGATCCTCGCCGAAGTCGTCGGCTACGGTGCTACTGCCGATGCCTATCACATCACCAGTCCCGCTCCGGACGGCAATGGCTGCGCCCGGGCGATGCAGATGGCGATGCGCCATGCCGGAGTCACTCCGGATGAGGTCGATTACATCAACGCTCACGGAACGAGTACTTCGCTCAATGATAAATTTGAAACTCTCGCTATCAAGAGTGCTTTCGGCGAAGCTGCCAACAAGGTTGCCATCAGCAGTACCAAAGGTACTACCGGTCACTCTCTGAGTGCCGCCGGCGGTCTGGAATGTATCGCTTGTGTGCAGAGTATTGTCAACGGCATTGTTCCGCCGACGATCAACTACGAAAACCCCGATCCGGAGTGCGATCTCAATTACACTCCCAACGTGGCGGTCAAGCGTGATATCAATTATGCGATGAACAGCAACCTCGGCTTCGGCGGTCACAACGGAGTCATGCTGTTCAAGAAGTTTGATAAGTAATTGAAATATAATAGTCGTATTTGAGGGAAACTGTTATGAGAAAAATTTGGTCTGTTACCGCTTCTGCCGCAGTCGTTGTCCTCTGCGGTTGCCAATTCACCGATGTCGACCAGATCTCTGCCAGTGAAGGACGGCAGGATTGGTATCAGGATATCCGGGCGAACTACCCCGGTTTTCAGCCGCCGCGCCTGATCTCTCCGGGAATCTCCGGACAGACCGGCCCTGCGGTGCGTAATGCCAATGTTGATGATAACGCCGCAAACAATGCTGATAACGGCGATGTCGAAGCGCTGCCGATCGATCCGGTCCAGCCGGCAGAACCTGCCAAAGAGCCGGAAGCCAAAGCTGAAGTGAAAGCCGAAGAAAAAACTGAAGCCAAAGCCGAAGTGAAAGCCGAAGAAAAAACTGAAGCCAAAGCCGAAATCAAAGCTGAAGAAAAAACCGAAGCCAAAAAGATCGAGCCGCCGGATCCCACCAGCAGCGACATCTATGTTGTGCAGTACGGCGATACGCTGGGTGCGCTTTCCAAAAAATTCTATGGCAGTGTGCGTTATGTCAATGTGCTTCAAAAGGCCAATTCCGACATTATCACCAATGCCAATGTCCTCAAACCCGGAATGAAACTTATCATTCCCAAACTGTAAGCAGGACTTGAGTCCGGTTCGGCGGCAATGCGAGTTGTCGCCGTTTCCGGATTTTACTCATCAATGGAACAGCGCTTTTATTTTGAACCCGGATTGTCCTTTCGCGCTTTCGGTGCGAAAGATGAAGTGCGTCTGCTCAAACAGATCTCCGGGGAATATCAGGTCGAGATCAATTCCCGGGATAATTGGGTCGAATTGTCCGGCAGTGCTGATGCTGTCGAAAAAGCACTTAAATTCCTGAATGAACTCCAGAAACTCTTCAAATTGCGGCAAAAAGAGCTGGAGCGTTCCGATTTTGAACTCGTTTTACGTCAATGCCGCTCTCAAAGTGTTCCGGCGCTGGAAAATCTCTGGCAGGAACGCATTGAACTTGCCTCCGGACGCCGTCCGGTGATGCCCCGTTCTTCGCGCCAGTTGGAATATCTCAAGGCGATGCGCCGCCATGAGGTCGTATTCGGTATCGGTCCTGCCGGTACCGGAAAAACTTATCTGGCAATGGCGATGGCGGTTTCGATGTTCCTCAAGGGCGAAGTCAGCCGCATTATCCTCACCCGTCCCGCCCGGGAATCCGGCGAAAGATTGGGTTTTCTGCCGGGAACATTGGAAGATAAAGTTTCTCCATATTTGCGGCCGCTGTACGATGCGCTTTACGAGATGATGAATATCGAAGAGGCGCAAAATCTGATCTCCCGCAATATCATTGAAGTCGCTCCGCTGGCCTTTATGCGGGGGCGGACATTGAGCAACGCATTTATCATTCTGGATGAGGCGCAGAACACCTCTCCGGAGCAGATGCTGATGTTCCTGACCCGGATGGGATTCGGTTCCCGCTGCGTGATAACCGGAGACCCCAGTCAGTCGGATCTGGGAAAAAATGAACCTTCCGGCTTGATCCGGGCGCTGAAATCGCTCCGTAAAATTACGGAATTGGGATTTGTCTTTTTTGATACCGGCGACGTGGTGCGTCACGCATTGCTGGAAAAAATAATCACAGCATACAGTTCTGTTACGGATAAGGGAGAGGAAAATATATGAATACTCCTGAATTTCACTCTCCGGTACACCACCGTACCGGGAAAACATTTGCCGATTCACCGGTTCCGGCGATTTTGGTGCTGGTTCTGGTCTGGGTGTCGGCGGCGGTGCTGCTGACCCTTTCGGTGTTGAGTCAACGGGATTTCACGATTTTTAAAAAAGGTGATGCCGCACCGTTTTCGATCTGGGCGCTGATCGACTTTTCCTACATCGACAAGGCGGCGACCCGGGAACTGAAAGATGCAGCGCGCAAGCGGGCCCCGGAATATTTGCAGATAAGCGACCGGAAAAATCGGGAACTGGACAATGATCTGGATGTTTTTCTGACCGCAGTACGCAACCGGCGGGAGATGGAACAGCAAAAAAGAAAGTATTCTCCCAGCAACAGTCTGCCGGCGACGCTGGCAGGTAATTTTGTCAATTTCGATGAGTTGAATAATTTCCTCTCCGACCGCAAAAATATGGATGCTTTCCGGAAAAAATTCCGGAGCGTGATAAGTCATGGCATCGCTTCGCCCGGGCAGATCAATAAAAAAGATACCCGGGTGATCACCGCTCACGGCAGATTGTTGAGCAATTTCATCCCGCCGGAACCGCCGGTCGCTGCCGCCGGGATCTTAAATGAATTCAAAATGGCGGATAATTTCAAAAATGAACTCCATCAGGTGCTGGTGCGGCTGATCGGCTCCGGCAATCTGGAGTACGATGTTTCCCGGACCCGGCGCGGTCAGGATGCCGCAGCGGCTCAAATCCGGGATTCTTACAAAACGTGCCACCGTTCTGAACTGCTGGTCGCCGAAGGTGAGCTGATCACGGATGAACTCATCGACAAGATCAAGGCGGAAAAAAATGCTTTGCCGCAAAACTTCGGCATGGCGATCTTTTACTACCGGTTGGCGGTAAGTTTTATTCTGCTGCTGGTGGCATTTATTTTTCTCTACACCACCTATCCGGGATTTTTCCTCTCCTTGCGTTCGGTGACCTTGGCGGGGGTGGCGGTGATTCTGTCCATGGTGATAAATTACATCGTGATATATTGCTTTTTTCATCTGGTCAAAATCGAACGGATCACCGATTATCAACTGCTTCTGGTTATTGTGCCGATCCCGCTTTGTGCGGCGCTTTGTACGGCTTTTCTGGGGAACCGGTCGGCAATATTTGCCCTGTTTCTCGTTTCCGGAGTGACGGCGATGATGGCGTTCCCGGATCGCTCGTTTGAACAGGCGCTGCGCTGGTTTTTTGCCGGTATGCTGGTGGCGCTGTCGGTGCGCAATGTGCGGAATTACCGCAGTTTCTTTTTCCGGGTGTTTATTTTCGGAGCGTTCAGCATTGCGTTGATCAACAGCGATATTCTGTTCCACACCGGATTCAAGGGGATCGCCGAAGGAGCATCACTGATCTTTATCAACAGTTTCGGCTGTGCGGTGGCATCGCTGCTGCTGGTCTTTGCTTTTGAATTGATCTTCAATGCCGATACCAATATGTCGCTGATGGTGCTTTGCGATTACAGTCATCCGCTGTTGGATCAACTCAAGCGGCGGGCTCCGGGAACTATGTTCCACAGTATGAATGTCGCAACTCTTGCCGAAGATGCCGCCCGCGCCATCCGGGTGAATCCGCTGAAAGCCAAAGCCGGAGCCTTGTTCCACGACATCGGCAAATTGGGCAACCCCGGCTACTTCGTCGAAAACAATGTCCACAGTCCCGCTGAGCATGAACAGCTTCAGCCCCGGCAAAGTGCGGCGATCATCCGCGATCATGTCAGCGACGGTCTTGCTCTCGGCCGCAAGCACCGTTTGAGCCATTTTATCAAAGATGCGATTTCGACGCATCACGGCGACGATCTGGTTTCCTTCTTTTACCGCAAGGCGCTGGAAGCGCATGAACGCACTCCGGGGGCGCCGCCGGTATTTGAGGCGGATTTCCGTTATCAGGGTGAACCGCCGACCGAGCGGGAACTTTCCATCATATCGCTTGCTGATGCCTGTGAAGCGGCCTGCCGCAGTCTCAAAGATACTTCAGAAGCCAACATCCGGGAGATGGTGGAGAATATTTTCAACCACCGCTTGCGGCAGAATCAGTTGCGCAACTCCAAGCTGACCTTGCAGGAACTCAATATTATCCGCGAATGTTTTATCAAAGATCTGGTCAACTTCAACCATGGCCGGATCGCCTACAATAAGGAAAACAAGAATGATTCAGTTGAACAGTCAGTGGTATTGCCGGAGCCGGAAAGTTCCGAAAAAAAGTGAACTGCGCAAATTTGTCCACCGGGCGGCTGAGGTCGCCGGACTGCCGGTGATACCGCCGTGGTGCTGTAATATTCTTTTCGTCGGCGATCGACGGATGGCTGAAATGAATATGGATCTGCTCGGCCATGAAGGTACGACTGATGTGATAACTTTCAGTTATTTTGATGATGGTACGCTCCCCGAAGCCGGGATGGTCATGGTCGAATTGATCATCAACCCCGATGCCGCGATCCGGGAGGGCGCCAACCGCCCCGGCGGATACAGCCGCGAGGTCGCACTTTATGTGGTTCACGGAATGCTGCACAGCGCCGGAGAGGATGATCTGGAGGAGAAAGCGCGCAAGCGGATGCGCCGACGGGAAAATGAGTGCATGAGCATTCTGGAAAAGGAGTTTGATCTTGCACTTTTATTCAAAGATGCTCTTGACAGTTGAAACAAGCCCGGTTATATTATCAAAAACTATTGGAGAAATAAAGTGAAAAATATTGTTTTTATGTTGATAGTTGCCGTTATGGCAGCCGGATGTTCGGTCAATCCGTTCAAAACTGCCCGGGTCAATGTTGAAAATTCCAAAAAGCTCCGGATCGGCATGACTAAAAGCGAAGTCCTCACCATTATGGGCAGACCTGCCGAAAATGAGGCCTTTCACCGTCCGGACGTCTGGTTTTACTACTTCAATATGAACTGGGGCGATGGTTTCGTCACCGAGGATGAATGTTTCCCGCTCGTATTTGAAGACGGCAAACTTGCCGGTTGGGGCAATGCTTACTACACACGCATCCGGCTGGAAAAAAAGAATCAAGTCCCCAGTGTGGAGTTCCCCAAAAAGGAAAAATAATCCATGAAAATAATTGTTACCGGAGGAGCCGGATTTATCGGTTCGGCGTTGATCCGTTACCTGATCAAAAACACCGATTGCAGCGTACTCAATCTGGATAAACTCACCTACGCCGGCAATCCGGATAATTTGAAAGAAATTTCTGATTCTCCCCGGTATCATTTCGTTCAATGCGATATTTGCGACAGCGCGGCAGTCCGGAAAATTTTCGCTGAATTTGCTCCGGATACGATCATGCATCTGGCTGCGGAAACCCATGTCGACCGTTCGATCGATGCGCCGCTGGAATTTGTCCGGACCAATGTTATGGGCAGCGCAACTTTGCTCCATTGTGCGCTGGATTATTTTATGACTCTGCCGGAGGAGAAAAAGGCGGCTTTCCGTTTTCAGCATATTTCGACTGATGAGGTCTACGGTTCTCTGGGGATGGAGGGATTTTTTACTGAAACGACCCCCTACGATCCCCGTTCGCCTTATTCCGCCAGCAAAGCGGCATCCGACCATCTGGTAAGATCCTGGTGGCACACATTCAAATTGCCGGTGCTGTTGTCCAATTGTTCCAACAATTACGGGCCTTACCACTTCCCGGAAAAACTCATTCCGCTGGTCATTCTCAATGCGCTCGACGGCAAGCCGCTGCCGATCTACGGCAAGGGCGAGAATGTCCGGGACTGGCTTTTTGTGGAAGATCACGCCCGGGCCTTGTGGCAGATCAACCGCCACGGTGTCCCCGGAGAAACCTACAACATCGGCGGCAACAGCGAACGGACCAACTTGCAGGTGGTGCAAAGCTGCTGCGCCATTCTCGATGAATTGGCGCCTGCCAAAGAGTCTTATTCCCGTTTGATAACCTTTGTTTCCGACCGTCCGGGACACGATCTGCGTTACGCCATCGATGCTTCCAAACTCAAGCGTGAACTCCATTGGGAGCCGCAAGTTTCCTTTGAAGACGGTTTGCGCCAAACCGTCAAATGGTACCTTGATAATGAATGGTGGTGGCGTCCCATCCGGGAAAAAAATTATGCCGGTGAGCGTCTCGGCAAAGGAGGAAAGTAAGATGAAAGGTATTGTCCTTGCCGGTGGAGCCGGTACCCGGCTGCATCCGATGACTCTCGGTACATCAAAACAGCTTCTGGCGATCTACGACAAACCGATGATCTATTATCCGTTGTCGGTGCTTATGCTTGCCGGTATCCGGGATATATTGATCATCACCACCCCGGAGGAACAGTTCTGTTTCAAGCGTCTTCTGGGAGATGGCAGTCGTTTCGGAGTGGAGTTCACCTACGCCGTTCAGCCCTCTCCGGACGGTCTGGCGCAGGCCTTTATCATCGGAGAAGAATTCATTGGAGATGACCGGGTCTGTCTGGTGTTGGGCGACAATATTTTTTACGGAGCCGATCTGGGAAATATTTTGCGGAATGCCGCTGCCAGAGAGACCGGAGCGACTGTTTTCGGATATTACGTCCGGGATCCTGAACGCTTCGGCGTGGTGGAGTTCGACCATGACGGACAGGCGGTCTCCATTGAGGAAAAACCGCTGCATCCCAAATCCAATTATGCCGTGACCGGACTCTATTTTTATGACAATGATGTAGTTCCCATCGCCAAATCGCTCAAGCCGTCCGCCCGGGGGGAATTGGAGATCACCGCCGTCAACAATGCCTATCTGGAAAAAGGCACTCTCCATGTGGAACGATTCGGTCGTGGTTTCGCCTGGCTCGATACCGGAACTCCCGACAGTATGCTTGATGCCTGCAACTTTATCAAAGCTGTCGAAACCCGGCAGGGACTTCAGGTCGCCTGTCTGGAAGAGATCGCATTTTGCAACGGCTGGCTGAGTGCCGAAGCTGCCATCGCCTCTGTTTCCGATATGAAAAAAACTGAATATGCACGTTACCTTGAACAGCGGGTCAGAGAATGGGAAAGATCAAAGTAATTTCTGCTGTCGAAAACGGGGTGATGCTGCTCGAACCGGCTAAATTCACCGACCGCCGCGGCTATTTTATGGAAAGTTACAACCGCTCTGATCTTGCAGAGATCGGTATTGTCAACGATTTTATTCAGGACAATGAATCCTTTTCCACTTATGGTGTCGTCCGGGGATTGCATTTTCAGGCGATGCCCTACACTCAAGCCAAACTGGTGCGGGTCATCCGGGGCAGAGTTTTGGATGTAGCGGTGGATATCCGTCGGAATTCTCCTGATTTCGGAAAAGTGTTTTCGACGGAACTTTCCGGAGAGAACCATCGTCAGTTTTACATTCCCCGGGGATTTGCCCACGGCTTTTCCGTGTTGAGCGAAGAGGTTATTTTTGCCTATAAATGTGACAATATTTACCATCCGGCAAGTGAGCGCGGAATCGCATTCAATGATCCGGATCTGAATATCGACTGGCAGATCGATGCCGAAGATATGCTGCTTGCCGACCGGGATTTCCTGTGTCCGGCGCTGAAAGATGCTGAATTATTGTAAAAATTTTCATATATCGCAGAGATTATTGGAGTATTTGTTATGAATGTCATGTTGACCGGTGGTCGTGGTATGCTCGGCAGAACTTTGTATTCGGTACTGAAAACCTCCCATTCCGTGCTGATCACCGACTTCCCCGAGGCTGACATCACCGATTTTCACTCCATATCCAGTGCCATTCGCCGGTGCAAACCTGATGTTATCATCCATTGTGCCGCCAAAACGGCGGTCGATCTCTGCGAAACGGAAACGGTTTCCGCTTACAATATCAACGCCTACGGTTCCGCCAATGTGGCAAGAGCCTGTTTTGAAAACGATGTGCGGCTGATCGCCTTTTCCACCGATTATGTCTTTGACGGAGATGCCGCCGAACCGCGCAAAGAGAGCGATTTGGCAACCGGAGGCAAAACCGTTTACGGCAAGAGCAAATTTCTCGGCGAACAGTTGATCCTCGGTCTGTGTCCGGATGCATTGATCTGCCGTATCGCCTGGCTCTACGGTACCGGAGGTCCCAGTTTTGTCCATACCATATTGAAACTTGCCGATGGTTCCCGGCCGCAGCTCAAGGTGGTTTCCGATCAGATCGGCAATCCGACCAGCTGCCTGGCTGTGGCAAAATATATGCGGATAATTCTGGAACATCCCGAACTTCGCGGCATCTGCCATCTGACCTGCGAAGGTTCTGCCAGCTGGTTCGAATTTGCTCAGGAGATCTGCCGGTTGAATCGCATCAATCAGGAGATCGTTCCCTGCACGACTGCCGAATTCCCCCGTCCGGCGCCCCGTCCGGCATATTCCTGTCTGGACAACGAGGTGTTGCGCCGCAATGATTTGCCCCCGATGCCGCATTGGAAAACGGCGTTGGAAAACTTCTTTATCCGTGGTTCAATATGGTGAAGTATCATGAAAAGAGATGAATTGGTAAATTACCTTGATAATTTTCTGGAACTCCGGGCGTTTTCCGGAGATGTTTCCAACAACGGTTTGCAGATCGAAGGCAGCGCCGAAGTCCGTAAAGCGGTTTTTGCCGTGGACGGTTGTCAGCAGACCATCGATTTTGCCGTAAAAGAACAGGCGAATTTTCTCTTTGTCCACCACGGCTTGAGCTGGGGCGGCGGATTGAAACGCTGGACCGGTATCGATGCCCGGCGCTTTGCGGCATTGTTCAACAACGGGATCTCGCTTTATGCCGCCCATTTGCCGCTGGATGCTCACGCTGTATTGGGAAACAATGCCGTTTTGAGCGATATGATCGGTTTGCAGCAGCGGGAGAAATTTTTCAATTACGACGGCGTTGACATCGGTTTTGCCGGAGTTGTCCCCGGAGAAAAAAGTGTGAGATCCATCGCTTCAATTCTGACTTCGGCGCTTGGCAGCTACCATTGTCTGATCCGGGGCGATGAGGAAAAGATCTGCCGCAAGGTCGCCGTTGTTTCCGGCGGCGGCGGGATCGATTCGGTGTTTGAAGCGGCGGCGGCTGATTGCGATCTGCTTGTCACCGGAGAGATGGAACATATCATGCACCACGCCGCATTGGAAACCGGAGTCGCCGTGATCGCTCTCGGCCACTATGCCAGCGAAACCACCGGCCCCCGGGCGCTGATGGAGCATATCAGAAACAAGTTCGGCATTGAGGTCTGTTTCGCCGATTGCCCGACCGGATTGTGAGCGGAAAAATGGAAAACAGAAATCAGGCATGGGAAATTTCGATTGCCCGCAGAATAGTTTGGCTCATTGCCTCTTTCGCCGGAGGAACTCTCTATGCCGCAGCATTGCCGCCATTGAATTGGAGTTTTGCCGTATTTGTTTCGCTTTTACCGGTACTGCATTGCGGAAATTGTTTCAAGTGGAAGTTCAGTTTGCTGAGCGGCTGGTGCTGGGGATTGGGCTGGGCATTTTTCAGTTACCGTTTCCTGCGGGAGATCGAATGGTTCGTGCCTTTTGCTCTGGCTCCCGTGATGGCGATCTGGCCGGCGGTGTGGGCGGCGCTGTTGCCCAAACTGCGGGAATGGACACTCTTTCCTCCGGAAAAAGTGCTGTGGAATGCCCGCAAAAAAGCGGAATATCTCCATGCATCTCTGCCGTGGTACCGGGTGCTGTTGTTTTCATTTGCGGCGGCAACCGCCTTTACCCTGATCGAATGGAGCCGTTCCCGGTTGTTTGTCTGGAATGACTTCAGCGTTACCCAATGGCGCAACATTATTCTGATTCAGATCGCCGCATTGACCGGCAGTTACGGTATCGGATTTCTTGTCGCATTGTGCAATTGTGCGATTTACGGAGCGGTAAGATTCCGTAAAGCGGGGGTGATCCAGATGATCCCGGTCGTGATGCTTTTTGCGCTGACGGCTGGATACGGATTTTACCGGGTGTCGGCGTTGGAAAAAATCCAGCCGGAGAAACGGCTGCGGGCAGGGCTGATCCAATGTGATCTTTCCCAGCGCCGCCACGCCAGCGAAAAAGAGGCGCTGGAAGCAATTGAGGTCTGCGTCGATCTTTCCCGCAAGGTCGCTGCACAAAATCCGGACATCATCATCTGGCCGGAAAGCGCCGTGCCGATACCGCTTACCAGCGGAGGGTATGCCGGAACGGTTTTCCGCAGAGAATTTTCTGCATTGTTGCAGGAGTTGAAAATGCCGCTGCTCGCCGGGATGCTGGCATTCAAGTCCGGCTCCACCGCCGAAAACTGGCAGGTGACCAACAGCGCATTGCTTTTTCCGGCTGACCGGAAGAGCGTGGGACGTTATGACAAGATCCACCGGGTCCCCTACGGCGAATATGTGCCTTTCCGCCAATTCCTCCCCGAAGCATTTATCAACGCGGTCGACATGGGACGGGATCTGGCACCGGGAAATAATTTCGAACCGCTCAATATCACTCCGGATATCCGGGCTTCGATCGCCATTTGTTACGAAGGGGTTTTCGGCTATCTGATCCGCCGCTTTGCGATGCGCCGGAGCGATCTGCTGATCGTGCTTTCCAACGACGCCTGGTATCCTGAAAGCAGCGAACCGGAACAGCACCTCGCCAACGCCATTATCCGCTGCGTGGAAAGCGGCCTGCCGATGATCCGCTGCGGCAACAATGGCGGTTCGGGGATGGTGACGCCGTGGGGTAAATTCACCGGCTATATCGGTACGGCTGCGGAACGTCCGGAGCTGTTGCGGGAGCGGGCATACGGAATCGTCGACGTCCCGGTCTACGGAGCAGGGGATATTCAAACAGTTTTTGTGAAATATGGTGAATGGTTCATACTTTTGCTGGCGATTTCAGCATTTGCGATCATCATTTACGGAGTGATATGGGAAACCAGCCTGCGGAAACTTACGGGAAAACTTACAGGAGAAGATTTTTGAAATGGAAATGAATTTTACTGCGATCATTGAAAATGCGCTTTATTTTATCGCATTGCTCAATCCGGCGAGCAAGGTGATGTTTCTGTCCACCTACGAACCCAAACTGACCCGGAAACAGATATTTGAACTTTCGTGGAAGTCTTCGGTGGCAGCGTTGCTCATGCTGATAATTCTGGCGACATTCGGAGAGATGGTTTTGAGTAAGATCTTCCGGGTGGAACTTTATTCGTTGAAGATCACCGGCGGCATCGTGTTGTTTTTCATCGGACTGGTCGCCATCCGGGAAGGACGCTTCGTGAACCGCGATGAACATCAGGAACGGATCAATTTCACCGATCTTTCGCTCATTCCGCTGGCGACGCCGCTCATCGCCGGGCCCGGTATCATCGCCGCCGGTATCAGCAATGCCGCGCAGTACGGGGCGCTGTCGGTGAGTTGTTCGCTTTTCATTGGAATCTTCATCAACTTCATGCTGATGCTCTTTTCCGGCGGGATCAGCCGGGTGCTGGAAAGGCTTCACCTTACCGGGCCGCTGATCCGTCTGACCGGCTTGATCATCGCCGGTGTGGCGGTGCAGATGGTGATCGGCGGAATTAAGGAAAGTTTGATTTAAAGGGTGCGGCATAAGCACAAAGGGAGTATTTTCAACGTTTTAAAAAGTGCCTTCGCCAGAGTGTAAACGGTTGTGCGGATCGCTGAAACATTGAAAATAAAGAAAAAAAGCGGTTTTTTTTGCAATTATAATAAAAAAACACTTGACAATTGATTTTTTTTGAGTATACTATCTTTGTTGCGTAAAATGTAAGTGTTTAGTTTTACAATGGTTTTAATGTGAAGGAGAGAAAAATGGATCACACTTTCTACGACGTCAAGAACAAAAAATCTGTTACCACCAAGATTACCGAATGCGTCACCTACACCAAAGGCAGCCGCACCAGCTATGCTTTCAAAGGCAAAACCGAAGATGGCCGTAACCTGACCGCTTTCGTCAAGAAAGAAGTCTGGGACAAAGCCAACAAGTAATTGCGCTTTGGTGTAAAAAAGCTCTCCGGAAACGGGGAGTTTTTTTTGCCGATTTTTGCAGTTCACCTATTCTGAAATCGGATAAAATCACTATTTTTTTCAAAAGCGGCTTGAAAAATCCCCTGACCGGTGGTATATTAAGAAAAGTAACCCAAACAATGTTGCGGGGTGGAGCAGTGGTAGCTCGTCAGGCTCATAACCTGAAGGCCGTTGGTTCGATTCCAGCCCCCGCTACCAAATGAATTTCAGCCAGTCACTCGACTGGCTTTTTTTGTGCCGTAAATCCCCTTGTGTCAGAG
>JAEIGA010001840.1_pt1 | contig 33706 bp, 33 predicted proteins | sample 9270691 | NCBI WGS metagenome assembly JAEIGA01 (sample SAMN17057246, study PRJNA624740) | gut metagenome | biome: biome; isolation source: fecal sample | host: Bos grunniens | place: China: Xizang | collected 2019 | reverse complement strand
TCGTTGATCCTGAGAATGTAGTTTTGAATGAGTTACAAACAAGTAACGAGGCATTGCTCATATCTACTACAGACCAACATAACTTGATTGGCAACGATCCTAATCCCACGACATTCTATATGATAGAAAACCGCCAGCAAGCAGGTTGGGACGAACATCTTCCTGGTCATGGAATGATGTTAACAAAGGTACAATATAACTACAACCGGTGGTTTCAGAATATCGTGAACAACTCATCTAGCAAGATGGGTGTAGATTTGATTGAAGCCAAAAGTAACTCTGATAATCAAGGTAAGGCAACCGACCTTTTCCCTGCAGGAGCAAGACTGTATGTGGGTATTGAAGACCATGCTATTGAATCCATTGAGGAAGTAGATGGAGTGATTAAGTTTAAGTACAAAGGTGGTGTTGAGGATCCTGAAACAGCCGTAGAAAACACGACCCAGAATCAAGAAGTGATCGCAATCTATAATATCCTTGGACAAAAACAAGCGACTACTAACATTGAGGAATTAACCACAGGAACATATATCGTGGTAACAGCTCAAGGTAGTCATAAAATAGTGCGTTAAATGAAAATCATTTCTTATAATCTCAACGGCATTCGTAGTGCGATCAGTAAGGGCTTGTTTGATTGGCTGGCAGTGGAGCAACCCGATGTATTTTGCATACAAGAAAGCAAGGCACAGCCCGACCAAATAGATGTGATGACCATGCAAGAATTGGGTTATCAAAGCTATATCCACTCCGCAGAGAAAAAGGGCTATTCGGGCGTAGCCATTTTCACGCGTATTCAGCCCGACCGCGTGGTCGTAGGGATGGGTAATCCCAAATACGACTGCCAAGGTCGCGTCATTCGTGCCGACTATGGCGATGTGACGGTTATTTGCGTGTATATCCCATCGGGTGAAGCCGAAGGACCTAAATACGAATACAAAATGGACTTCTTGGCGGACTTCATCGTGTGGATTAACGAACTGCGCAAAGAGCGTCCCAATATTGTCGTTTGCGGGGACTACAATATCGCACACAAGCCAATAGACATCAATAATCCTAAGCGTCAAGTAGGTGTGAGTGGTTTTTTACCTGAAGAACGTGAGTGGTTAGATCGTTGGGAAGCAAGTGGTATGGTAGACACATTCCGAATGTTTGATCAAAGTGAAGAGAAATATAGTTGGTGGAGTTTCCGCGCTGGATCACGAGCAAGAAATGTGGGATGGAGAATTGATTATCATTGGGTAAGCGAAGTGATGCGCGAACGAGTAATCGATGCAAAAATTTTAGCAGAAGTGGTACACTCTGACCACTGTCCTGTTAGTTTAGAGTTGAGTGTTTAAAGTTTAGAGATATGGATAAGCTTAAAACAGAACATCTATACAAAAAGTACGGAAAGCGTACTGTGGTAAATGATGTAAGTATTTATCTAGAGCAAGGTGAAATCGTAGGTTTGCTCGGTCCTAATGGAGCTGGAAAAACAACCACCTTCTACATGACAACGGGATTGGTACTTCCAAATAGCGGGAAAATTTTTCTTAACGATTTAGATATATCCAAGATGCCTATGTATCGTCGAGCTAAATTAGGCATTGGATATCTGCCACAAGAAGCGAGTGTTTTCCGCAAGATGAGCGTGGAAGACAATATTCGTTCTGTATTAGAAATGACGAATTTCACCAAGGAATACCAACAACAAAAGTTAGAGCAGCTCATCCAAGAGTTTAACCTAGGACATGTTCGTAAAAACCTCGGAGACCGCCTATCTGGTGGCGAACGTCGTCGTACTGAAATTGCACGTTGTCTTGCTATCGAACCAAAGTTTGTCATGCTAGACGAACCATTTGCTGGTGTTGATCCAATTGCGGTACAAGAGATTCAAGATGTAGTATGGAAACTCAAAGATAAGAATATTGGCATCTTGATCACAGACCACAACGTGGACGAAACGCTAATGATTACGGATCGTGCATATCTGTTGTTTGAAGGAAAAATTCTTTTCCATGGAACACCAGAGGAATTAGCTGCCAACCCTGTTGTGCGAAAGAACTATTTAGGTCGAGATTTCGAGTTGAAAAAGAAAACAAAAGTTGGAGAATAGGTGGTTCTACATATTGATTTTCACCCTATTTTGCACCGCGTGCCAGAAGGACATTGATTTGCCACCCATCCAGTTAGTGGAGTGTAAAGTTATGCCTGAACCTGTTGCAGCGGGGAACTGTTTTACTTATAATAACGATATCTATCTATTCGGAGGTAGAACTGAAGATGGCAAATATAGTAATAAACTATGGAAATATGACCCATCTACCAATAAATGGGAATTATTATCCGTATCACCTCTACAACCAAGAGTTTCCGCTAGCGCATGCATAGTAGGCGACTGCGCATACATCGGTTTAGGTTTTGCTGGCCATCTACACAAGGATTCTAGTTACTTGCGAGATTTATGGCAATATAATTTTCTGACTACAGAATGGAAACGTTTAGATGATTTTCCGGCTAACAATACAGTGAAAAACTGTTTTTTTGCAACAGAAGATCATATCTATTCACTCTATGGTTTCTATCGCCAATTTACACAAGATGTATACAGATACGACATCGCCCAAAACAAATGGGAGAAGATGAGTATCGAGACATCTCAAGGCATCCCACGAGCCATGGATGTAGTGGGTGCGAGTTGTCAGGGAAGATATTTTTTAGGAACGGGCTTTAATCATGGAAGTTTGCGATTCTGGGCAGAATGGGATCCCGACTTATGCGAATTAATACCACGAAAAAAAATATTAGGAGCAGGACGTAATGCTGCCAGTTGTTGTGCAAGTGAAGAGTATGTATACATAGCAGGTGGTCGCTACTACGGAGATAATCAAGGATCGGGATTCTTGTACAACAACATTCAAAGATATACTCCCGAAACCAACGAATGGAATTATGTAGGAAACATGCCTTATGAAGCAGAAAACCTAGTGTCTATAGCCATCAACGGAGAAATATACATTGGACTCGGCGAAACCATAGATGGACATATAGCAAACAAATGGTATAAATTTGAAGAATAAGTATATCATAGTACTACTCTGTTGCTGTGCAAGTAGTCTATATGCACAACAGTGGAATTGGTGGCCGTTGACAATCAATGACACCACTTCATGCGCAGATACAATACAATATTGTGCGTATGTTTCTGCTTTAGCATCTACAGGAACAAACGCACCATTCATGCTACGCACCAACAAACATGGTAATATCGCCCAAGCACCATTTAGTAATAATTATAGCGTAGGAATCCTGAAGCCGGCCACATGTCCTACTCGTTGGTGGGATTACGATTTTGGCGTACAATTAACAGGACGCACAGCATATTTACCCACCCAAACAACCGGTTACTTTGAGTACTTGTACGCACACGCAAGACTATATGTTGTAGACATAACAGCAGGTATTCTACCAATGGTATACGGTTCTCAAAGAGACAAGATTAGTATGGGAGGACTATTATTTTCGGGCAATGCCCACTCTATTCCACGTATCACAATAGGAATAGACAAATACACGGCCATACCCGGTTTATACGGTTACCTAGAAATTAAAGGCGGACTTACACATGGTTGGCTTAATGACAACAACCAATATGTCAATCACGTCAAACTGCACCATAAATTTATCGGTTTTCGGGTCGGAGGAAAATTACCAGTAACACTAGCATACGAGATACACCACGCTGCACAATGGGGAGGATACAACATTGCCAATGCAAATATTGTTGATTATGGTAATAGTGGTGCAGATTTTTGGAATGTTTTCTTATTTAGGTCTGGTGGCATTACCACGAGCGATCAACTCAACGCTCAAGGAAATCATATTGGATTTCAAGAATTAGCACTCACATATAAACAAAATCACTGGAAGACTACATTGTATTGGCAAGCGATATTTGAAGATATGAGCGCAGCATTCATAGGTTTTGGTATGAATGCAACTGATGGATTATGGGGAGTAAACATCCAACAAACACAATGGCCTTTTATCAATCAATTAACCTATGAATTTCTAAATACAACAAGCCAATCCGGACCTATTCATGATAAAGATGGATTGGTATTTGCTGGACGTGATTCATATTACACCAATTCATCTTATCCACAAGGGTGGACATACTTCTCACAAATCATTGGCAATCCTTACCTGCAAGCCAATAACAGTAGAGTTCGTGCTCATTCATTAGGAATCGGCGGAGAGATATATAAATTTAATTACCTGCTCAAGGTGTCACATGTTGACAACTATGGAACCTACCAACATCCCCTTCGTAGTTATAACACAGCATTGCTATTAGAAGTCAACCGTCATTTCGAAAAGGCATGGGGTTTAGATTTTTCCCTAACACTAGCAGGAGACATTGGGACACAATACGGCAAACAATTTGGAGCAATATTAACCATTCGCAAACAAGGGATACTTACAAAATGGTAAAGGATACAATACATATTATTATGCCCATCAAGGACTCTATTGAGATTGCAGAAAAAGCAATACAAGCTATCTTGGATAGTGGGCATACACTTTGCGTTTACGATGACAACTCTCTGCCCCAAAATGCAAAGAGACTTGATCATATAGCATCACAGACCAACATTCAAGTAGTCCATATTGCTGAACTGACCAACCATCCTTCCCCCAACTATAGATTAGTATTACAACTAGCGCAGCAAGAAGCCCTATCCAAAGGCAAACATTTAGTTATCGTAGAAAGCGATGTGATCGTACAACCTCATACTTTAAACCTTATGATGGAGCAAGTCCAAGCTGGAGTCGGAATGGTAGCAGCCGTAACCGTAGATGAAAACGGCACATACAACTTCCCCTACCATTATGTTCGTCGGCTACGTTACAAAATCCATGGACGAAAAACTATTGAAACAAGAAAGAGATTCTCATTTTGCTGTACGTTACTGTCAAACGAACTGCTACAGAAAGCCGATTTCAACCAACTTGATCCTAGTAAGAATTGGTATGACGTAACTATTTCTCATTGGTCGTTAGCATTAGGATTCAAAAACCTACTGATGTTGGGCAACACTGTATTGCACCTTCCACACTCTTCGCGACCATGGAAACGTCTTAAATATACGAATCCTTTGTTGTATTATTGGCGCAAAATCACTCGAAATTCGGACAAAATATGATGCCAATCAAAATATATAGTTTATTATTGGTAAAGAACGAAGCGGACATTATTCGTTCTTCCTTGATGGCTGCATCACAATGGAGTGATAAGGTTATTGTCATGGATAATGGGAGTGAAGATGGCACATGGGAAATCGTACAGGAAGTAGCCTCTACTAATCCTCGCGTCATTGCGTTTATGCAATTTACAGGAGGATTCCATATAGGGTTGAGAGCTAAAGCTTTTCATGCTTTTCGACATGAGTTAACATGCAACGATTGGTGGTGCGTGCGACTAGATGCTGATGAATTTTTTACGCAAGACCCAAGAACCTTTCTGGCCAATGTTCCTCAAAAATATAACTGTGTAAAAAAGATAAGCACAGATTATGTTTTGACAAGAGAAGATATACAAAATAATACCTTCACTGGTGATTTCACACTTGATCGCCCTAAAATAACTCACGCCTTACCCGAAAAACGAAAAGAGAGACGCTTTATTCGCCATAGACCATGGCTTATATGGAGCGAAAAATGGCGCTACCCTCACCCTATAGGTCGTACAGCAAAAAATTGTATTGCTGTAGACCACTATCAGTATCGTAGCCCACAACAAATGGAAAAAAGATTCCGAACTCGCCAACAAGCCAAAAAAGACGGATGTGGTTCATTCTTACATGAAAATGGCAGCAATTGGACAGATTATCTATGGACTAATCAACAATTAGAATCACAAAATAGACTATTACAAAACCTACCCCAATTATTTGCACAATCCAACAATGTATTATACCAAAAACGTAATACAATTAAGATTATCGAGCAAGATTATGTAGTCAAATCATTCGCTGTGCCTTCTTTTTTCAAGCGTCTAATATACACTATTACACCAAGTAAAGCACGACGCTCATTCATCTATGCACAACGTTTGGGGGATATGACACCCAAACCAATAACATATATCGAAACACGTAAAGGAGGATTCCTATACGAGAGCTACTATATCAGCCTTTTATCTCCATGCACGCATGTGCTAAAAGAAGTTATCAAAGATGTAAACTTTCCACAACGTGACCTAATTTTTGATTCCTTTGGAAGATTTACCGCACAACTACATGAAAAGGGTATGATTCATGAGGATTATTCAATGGGAAACATACTATTTGAGCCAACTGATCAAGGTGTGAAATTTCAACTAGTAGATCTCAATCGAATGCGTTTTAACCAACATATAAACTGTCACAAAGGCTGTAAAAATTTCGAACGAATAGATACCGATCAGCATGCACTCTCCGTCGTGGCAAGAGCCTATGCACAAGCACGCGGATTTAACGAAGATGAATGTGTACAATTAGTGCTACGTATGCGTTGGCGAAAGCATAAGAAACCCAATACTACAACCACATAACATGCTCAACAAATACCAAAATATCATTCAAAAAACTAACTATATCTTTTTTATATTGTTAGTTTGTAGTTTACCATTCCCTACACAATTCTCGCTATACGCATGGGGATTATGGATTTTTACATGGGTACTAGAGGGACGTTTCATACACACAGAAAATAGGTACTGGAGCAAAGGACTTATTCCAATCATTGCACTATCTATTTTATTATTCTGGGAACTTACATCTTACTTTTGGGCAATCCATAAAACGGATGCTAGCAATATGCTTATCCGTCACATTTCTTATGTTGCTATTCTACCTATTGCCATCTACGGGGTAAATAACCAGTACAATTGGAGAACAATCGCTAAATGGTTTGTCATTAGTTGCATTGCATCCATCATCATATATGGTTTATACTTACATATATTCCAATTTTGGCGATATATATACGAAACTCATCAAATCCCATCCCCAGTACTAAAATGGGAATGGTTTGGATATCACATTTCTCCTCTCAAACACCGTTTATACTATGCAAACATACTAAATCTTGCTATCGTCACATTACTACAGATTTTCCCATGGAAATCCTCGACACATAGATATAAAAAAACAAGCATTGCAATTTCTATTATAGCACTAGTCATGCTCGCTGTTGGTATAGCATGGACTGGTTCACGAGCTAATATGCTCACGCTTGTTTTAATTGGAATTGTTGCAATAATACAACCACTGAGGGGACGCACACGTATATTCGTTTCCATTGCAACCGGCCTAGCTGCATTGTTTTTTATAGCATTGATATTTACTATACATCCTCGATTTGATACTTTGCAAGTAGAACATATTACTGAACGAGCTAAATACCAAACAGAACATATCGAGCCACGTATTAACATATGGTATGCAGCTTTACAGAATCCTCAAGATTATATTTGGCATGGAGTTGGGGTCGGTGGCAATACGGAGTATCTCAAATCCATTTATAATTCATTTGGATGGAAGTATTTCTACAAGCGAGGATACAACACACACAATCAATATTTAGGCATATTGATTAACCTAGGCATATTTGCTGCTATATTCTTCTTACTGATTTGGTTACTTTATCCGCTATGGTATAGCGGAAAAACAAAACATATTGCTACTCTATTTGTAGTAACAATAGGTAGCAATATGCTTACAGAAAATATATTAGATCGCATTGACGGAGTCATTGTCACATGCGTCTTTATGCTAGTTATCTCACTTCTTTCTCGAGCCCAACTCTCAAAGTAAACATCATTCCGCGAGGAATATTCAGCACCATTGCTCGACGGGCACGTCCCATATCCTCATCAAAATTAAACTCGAACAACTCGGTTCCAAAATCATAGATATTATAGCACATACACTCTGCTTCCAACGGTACTTGACGTATTGTACCTCTATATCGTAGACGAATATCTATATTAAAAAATGCATCCTTGCGTTTACCAAAGTGATATGCCGCTAAATTGATACCTTTTGTATCCGCATTCCATATAGCCATTTGCGTGTTACCTGCATCATCTGTGTAGGCTAAAGTTCGGAAATTAGTAATCGGAGTACCATCTTTGAACTTTCCATTTAAGTGAATTGCCCAATTAGGAGTAATATTATAACCTAATTGAATGCGTGCTATAAATGAACGATCTTGATCTACACGACCAGATGCTCGGAAAGCACCATCTGTATTCTTCTCATTCAAATAAGTATTTGGGTTTGCTGTTGATTCAGAAAGAATACCAATATTATTCGTCTGTACTCCATTACCTAGAGCCGACAATCCGCTCATCAAATAAGACTGCCAACTAAAGCTAAAGAACACTTTCTTGCCATTATATGAATACTTAACTACGGATGACAAATACAATGGTTTGTTTGTGAAGAAGTTACCTCCTAATAAATCTTTATTCTCATAGCCTACTAAATAATGTTTTTCTCCAGGATTTTCGAAGAATATCGGATTGGTCACAGTCCACGATTCACCTTTATCCACTACCTTGGTCGTGTGTTCTTGATAGAAGCCGTATGCATCGGGAGATTTATCGTATTGTGTCATCCATAAATCATAATACATACGCAAACTTTGCAACATACTTATTTCATGTCGTCCAATTGTAAATTTAAATGGTATGTCAAGAACTACATAGGATGGTTGACGCAAATACTTTTCCCAATGATGGTAACGTCCACCTGTCGTAGAAGCTAAATTCCCAGTAGTGGTATAATACACTTGGGCATTCATATAATCATTAGACAAAAATCTGATGTCATCGAATGTATAAGTTGAACGATGCTTACTCAATGATATAGACATTTCGAACCAATCCTTTGGAGTCATGTATACTCCTGCTTGCATCAACCAATTTGGCGAAACAATACTTTTACCATCACCCAATAAGATTCCATCTAAAGATACACCGAGATGGCCATAGACTAATAACCAAGGATTAATTTGCTTTTGCAGCTCAATCGTAAGCGCATTTTCTAACAAACCACTAGTAAATGCACTAGACTCCCACTGATAAGTATACAATTGTGTTGGCACTGTATCATTATAACGTTGGTAGTAAGTACTTGTTGTCCACTGTTCCCTTGAAGGGGACCAATGTAATAGTGAATTATACGCATCCAATTTAAGTTGCATCCATGGTAAAATATCATACTCATAATTTACAGCCCAATTAACTTCATTTAACGAACCATCTGCATAGTATGGTTCAAATCCCTCACCATCTTGGTCTATTAAATTACGAGCAAAAGCAGAATCACGCTTTGCTATATTAGACAACCCCCATGTTATACCCGTAGTTAATCTACCATACTCTTGAAAATTATTCTTACCATATATCGATAAATTATACGATGACAAACGAGCAACTTCATTATCATTATAAACGAATTCAGATCCCCAGTCTTCACGAGCGCTGGCGTTGAATATATAATACAACTGATCTACAACGGGATTATGAGGCAATGGCAACTCTCCGTCTAGTTGTACTTGATAGAATCCTGCATCATACATACCTGCAGTTCCTTTTTGATTGAAATACACTACACTTCGTTGACCCATATTGGCATAAAGATGTTGATGATAGTTTTTGCCAAATGCCTTTATTCCATATCCTGCCTCTAATTCACCCGCGCCGCGCATAAAAGCACGACGAGTCAAGTCATTACCCGGCATATTGCGTTCAGTGGCTGACTTATGAAATAGATTTATTAACTCTTTCGTTCCCCAAGACACCTCGTTGCCAACACGACCCAAGTTATAAGTAAATTGTGCAATGCTTCTTCGTACCGTGTCCGTTTGTAGATATAAAGATCCTTTATGGTAATCTACATATACGCTATGATCATTCATATCTGCATGATATAGCATACTACCAACTTGGAAGCGATTATCAATTCTAAATCCATTCAAATAATATTTATTCCACTTATACGGATTACCTGCTATTGAAAATACCTTTTGATCTGGCATATTCCATTCACCAGTAGTTTCCGCTTCATAAAATACATTGTCCGAACCATTATCTAGGTAATGCACCAAATCATTGGTTACGTACCACTCACGAAAAAATTCACTGCTTACACTATCAACTCCTAAAGATGGAAAAACCTCAGCATGCAATTGCATACCGAGGCATATTGTAATCAATAGTACAATCCTTTTCATCCAAATAAATTTTTAAAGAAATTCTTGATATCATTAGATGATCCAGGTCGTATATTTTCGCTATCCTTTAGTTGCTCAAATACCTTCTTCTCATCCCTACTCAAATGTTCCGGAATATAAACTCCCACATTTATCAACATATCACCTGTTCCACGCTGCTGTGCATATCGATCAATTATTGGCAATCCTTTACCTCGCATTCTGAGCACCTTACCCGGTTGTGTTCCTGAAGCAATCGTTATCTTGGCATCTCCCTGCAATGTTGGAATTTGCACCTGACCACCTAAAACAGCAGTAGGCAAATCCAATAATAAGTTATAGATCAAATCGCCACCATCACGAACAAAGTTCTTGTGCTCTTCCTCCTCTATTAAGACAAGCAAATCACCAGCGATACCGCCGCGTGGAGCAGCATTTCCTTTACCCTGTACAGGTATTTGCATACCACCAGTAACACCCGCTGGAATGTGGATTTCAATGATTTCTTCTTCACGAACAATGCCATCACCTTGACAATGAGAACATCTGTTCTTGATCACCTTTCCCTCACCATGACAATGAGGACATTCCTCCTGTACCTGCATCATGCCCAATATAGTACGTTGAGTTCGAGTTACACGTCCCGAGCCATGACAATTTGGACATGTTTCACCATGTGTACCATCGGCACTGCCTGTTCCGTTACAGTGTGTACAGTTGGTCATTTTTTTCACCTTGATCTTCTTATCAACACCTGTAGCTATATCTTCTAATGTTACACGTACTTTCACACGCAAATCACTTCCACGACGAACACGCGGACCACTACTACGACTTCCGCCACCAAAGAAGCTTGAGAAACCACTACCGAATATATCTCCAAATTGTGAGAATATATCATCCATAGTCATACCTCCACCGCCAAAACCACTGGCACCATCCATACCTGCGTGTCCAAACTGATCATAGCGTTGGCGTTTTTGAGCATCAGATAGCACATCGTATGCTTCGGCTGCCTCCTTGAATTTCTCCTCAGCCTCTTTATCTCCTGGATTTTTATCAGGGTGATACTGTACCGCTTTTTTACGATACGCCTTCTTTATTTCCTCTGCTGAAGCGGTCTTTGACACACCTAGCACCTCATAATAATCTCTTTTTGTAGACATAATCCTAAATTCTAAATCCTATATTAGCTTACTCGCCTACTACTACTTTAGCAAAACGTATCACCTTTTCGCCCAAGGTATAGCCCTTTTGAGTGCAATCAATTACTTTCCCTTTCTTGTCTTCTCCCGCAGCAAAAGTGGTTATAGCCTCGTGCAAATCAGTATCAAATACCGCATCCGCAGCATCTATAGCTTTCACATTATTGGCCGCCAAAAAACTGATAAACTTATTGTATATCAAATCTATACCTTGTCGAACAGCTTCTATATCTTCGGTCTTCCCCATTGCATCTTTGGCACGTTCAAAGTCGTCCACCAATGGTAACATATCGCAGAAGATACGCTCTCCTGCGCTAGTCATCAAATCTAATTTCTCTTTGTTAGTGCGACGACGGAAATTATCGAACTCTGCCATTTGACGAAGTTTCAAATCTTCTAACTCTGCTACACGAGTTTCTAATTCTGCGATTCTAGCTTGCATTGCACCAATCTCACCTTCAGCACTACCTTCTACTTGTTGCTCTGCTTGCGCTGCTACATTCTCCAACTCTTCAACGAGTTGCTCTACCTTTTTTGTATCTTTATTTTTCTTCATAATCTTTTTTAATTTATTTTTATCGTATCAATATCTATGCCCTATCTGTGCAAACTGACAAAATGGCAGATTATAAAACACTTTTGACATCATCTAATGTCTCTACTATATAGGTTGCTTGAGCGTTTGATTCTGTCGTCCCTGCATGGATCCAAATCTGATCTATCCCTGCATTAATCGCACCTTGAATATCAGAATACCATGAATCACCTACCATCACAACTTCATCAGCACTCAATCCATTCAATCGTAGTGCTTCATCAAAAATACGAGGATTAGGTTTTTGACAACCTACCTCCTCACTTAATACAATATGCGAAAAACAATCTTTCAAGCCACTCTTATCGAACTTCTCGTACTGAACTTCGATAAAACCATTCGTCACGATTGTCAATGGATATTTCTCCGCCAAATAACGAACTAGTTCCTCTGCTCCTGGCAACAACGAGAAATGTGCGGTCGTCAATGCCAAAAAGTCATCACTCATCTTCATCGCCAAACGAACGAGTTCTTCTGCATCTCCACTTTTGTAAAGACTTCCATGCATCAAAGGAAACAAGAATCTATCCAAACTCAAATATTCCTTCGTTACCTTATCTTCGCCATACTTTGCCCATAGTTCCAAATTGTGAGGCTTATATAAACCAACGAACTCCGCCAACGAAGCAAAATATTTATCCAAATGATACTTCTCGTACATCTCCGCCAACGCCAAATCCGCAGCGCCATGGAAATCGCCTATCGTATCATCCCAATCAAGAAAAACTGCCTTGTACTTTTTCATCATCAAAACAACAACTCCTGTTGCCCATTACTGCCCATAGGCGTTTTACCCAAATGTTTGTACGCCAATTCCGTTGCCTCACGACCTCGTGGAGTGCGTTTTATAAAGCCTTCCTTAATCAAATATGGCTCATACACGTCCTCTATCGTTCCTGCATCTTCGCCCATGGCAGTTGCGATGGTATTCAAGCCCACAGGACCACCTTTGAACTTATCAATGATGGTGCTAAGTAGCTTGTTATCAATCTCATCCAAACCGAAGGTGTCTATATTCAATGCTTCCAACGCATAGCGTGCAATCTCCAAATCAATGGCTCCATTGCCCTTCACTTGCGCAAAGTCACGCACACGGCGAAGCAACGCATTGGCAATACGAGGGGTACCACGACTGCGACGAGAGATCTCCGCAGCAGCTTTGCTGTCGATATGAATACCGAGAAGACGAGCGCTACGCTCCACAATACCAGCTAGGATGTGAGAATCATAGTATTCCAAGTGGCAGTTGATACCAAAACGCGCACGCAATGGGCTTGTCAACAAACCGCTGCGAGTGGTCGCACCAATTAAGGTAAACTTATTCAGATCAATCTGTATTGTTCGTGCAGAAGGACCTTTATCTATCATGATATCAATACGATAGTCCTCCATTGCAGAATATAAATACTCCTCCACAATTGGCGACAAACGATGGATCTCATCAATAAATAACACATCATTATCCTCCAACGAAGTCAGCAATCCCGCCAAATCACCTGGTTTATCCAATACTGGGCCAGAAGTAACCTTAAAACCAACGCCCAACTCATTAGCAATAATATTACTCAATGTCGTCTTACCCAATCCAGGAGGGCCAAATAGCAACACATGGTCCAAACTCTCGCCACGCATGCGAGCAGCTTGCACAAAAATGCGTAAGTTACTAACAATCTTTGACTGACCAGCAAAATCGTCAAAGCACAACGGACGCAAAGCATTATCTTGCTCCTTCTCCGTCATCTGATTACGTATATCAAAATCACTCATTTCTCGTTGCTTCTTTAAATGTTTCTTCCAAGTTTTCTATCTCGCTTATTGGCTTATCCACCTTTATCTCGCCATGATCGATAATCACCACCCTACTACACATCTGCTTCACCTCTTGCAGAATATGAGTGGACAATATCACGGTTCTATCCTTACCCATCTCGCGAATCAAGGCACGAATATCTTCCAATTGATTAGGATCCAAACCCGTTGTTGGCTCGTCCAAGATCAACAACTCTGGATTACCTATCATCGCCTGTGCCAATCCTACACGCTGTTTATACCCCTTACTCAATTGCCCTACTCGCTTGTTTGCCTCTGCTGTCAAACCCACGCGCTCGATGAGGTCTTCGACTAGTTGGCTATGGGATATTGGCAATTGGCTATTGGTACGGAGTTCTACAAAAAAGCGCAGATACTCACGCACATACATATCTTCGTACAAAGGATTTAGCTCGGGTAAATATCCCACAGTCTTGGGCATTTGGAACTCACTTCTGACCTCCGATTTTCGACTTCCATGATCTGCATCCCATACCCCCACCATAATCTTCATCAAGGTGGATTTACCTGCACCATTAGGGCCCAATAATCCCACCACCTCACCATCGCCAATGGCCAAGTTTACATCCTTCAGCACATGTTGCTTGCCGATATGTTTATTTAGATGTTCTATGCGAATTGCCATATCCTACTCGTATTGTTGGAACAAGAAATCATTATATGGATATCGTTGAATATGAATCGCTTTGATACGATCATAGAACAAGGACTTCAATTCATCAATATTCGTCTTCTCTCGTGCTGAGATAAAGATACAATCATCGTGCAACTTCGCCATCCAAGTCTTCTTCAACTCCTCCAATGAAATGTTCTCTCGCTTCATCGGAGTCAAATCATCCACCTCTTTTGGCGTATAAGTAAACGCATCCACCTTGTTAAACACCACTATTCTAGGTATTTGCGCCACAGTCTTCTCGCTCTTGCGATTGTTGTGTTGCTTCTTTGACCAAGGGTCAGACTCTTTAACCTCCGCCTCTTTGGTCAACAGTTCATTGATAGTCTGCTCCACCACCTCATATTGCTCTTCGAAGTTTGGATGCGAGATATCCACCACATGAATCAACAAGTCAGCCTCTCTCACTTCATCCAAAGTGGACTTAAATGACTCCACTAGATGGTGAGGCAATTTTCTAATAAATCCTACTGTATCCGACAACAAGAACGGTAAGTTCTCTATCGTCACCTTTCTCACTGTTGTGTCCAAGGTCGCAAACAACTTATTCTCCGCAAACACTTCTGACTTACTCAATAGGTTCATCATTGTGGATTTACCAACGTTGGTATACCCCACCAAGGCTACACGCACCATCTTTCCACGATTTTGTCTTTGCGTCGCCATCTGACGGTCAATTTTCTTCAACTCCTCACGTAACAATGCAATACGCTGACCAATGATTCGTTTATCAGCCTCTATCTGCGTCTCACCCATACCACGACTAGTTGTTCCACCACCACGCTGACGATCCAAGTGCGACCACATTCGGGTCAAACGAGGCAACATATACTGCAAGTGCGCCATTTCCACTTGAGTCTTCGCATACGATGTCTGCGCACGTTTGAGAAAAATCTCCAAGATTAAGATTGTACGATCAATCACCCTCACTGGTTGAATATGATTATCCTTGATCGCATTCTGATTGTGCGCGTTTAACGCCTTCTCGATATTGCGCAACTGACGAGGAGACAACTCATCATCAAAAATTACCATATCAATAAAATCATCTGTATCAGCCAGAGTCTTAATATACTCGTTTATCTCTTGCAATTTTCCTTCACCTACATATGTAGTAGTGTTCGGATAATCAAGGCGCTGTACAAAACGCTTGACATCCGCAATATTATTCGTGTCAGCCAAAAAGGCCAACTCATCCAAGTATTCTTTTGTTCTTTCCTCATTTTGGTTTGGTGTAATCAATCCCACCAAAACCGCATTCAATTTTCCCATATTTCTTATTTCTTATTATCGAGTACCACCGCTAGCAGTCCTACTATTACGAGATGGTTGCGTATTAGTAGTACTAGTTGCAGAACGTTCTGTTGTCGTTGTAGTGCGAGTTGTTCGAGAGGTACTTGGAGCACTTACATTCGTTGGTTTTGTGGCATTTACAGTTCTTACCGTAGTACGAGTTGTACCACTTTTATTCACCTTCGTTTCCACAGTAGCAGTTGGAGTAGTAGTCTTCACAGTCGTTGAAACACGTGTAGGTGCTCCGTCCTTAACAGTTGCAGAAGAAGTTCTAGTTGGATTAGCTTCTGTCTTTGTAGTTGTTGTCGTTTGATTTGTTCTGCTAGCCGTAGTCGTTTGACCTGTTCTGCTAGAAGTAGTCGTTTGAGTAGTTCTAGACGGAGTAGTTGCCGAGGTAGTATTCTTGGTCTCTGACGTAGTCTGCTTTGAATGTGTATCATTACGCAAGTCACCTGCATTACGTATATTACGCGAAGATGCTTGAGGATTTACACGACGCTCAAAAGATTTATCAGGATGCTGATCACGATAGTCATTACGACGGTGAGGATTTACCAATACATGGTAATCATTATAGAATACATGCGACGGATAATCACACACATGACAATAGTGATGATTCTTCAAATATGTACTCACATACGCTTGATAATGCGTCAAATACACTGGTTTAATACGTTGATAGTGATTTGAACAATGTCCATAATGATAAGGAGAACGCCATGGGTTATAGGATGGTCTACCAAAAACATCCCACAATGGAGGGCGACTCACAAATACAGGACGGACAATATAATTATATCCATAAATATATGGATCGCCTACCACTTCCACATACAGAGCATTTGCACGACGCTCTACAACCAATGTCGCCACATCTTGGAAGAGCGAAGGAGCAATACATGCTTGGATCAAACACGTATGATAATATCCCTGGCGAGTCTCTATTACACGCAAATAGTCGATATAACCATCACCATTCAAGTCTAGGTTATTAATCATGTAACGACTCGAATTCAGCATATTCTCAAACTCTTGCACACTACGAGCTTCTGCAAAAGCAGCTGCAACGGCATGCAGATCCAAATAAAATGACCAATCGGTATTATATGAAGTCACAGCCAATGTGGTAGTTGTCACATACTTTGGCGCAGGTGTTGTCACATGTGTGGTATACACTATTTGAGTGGTTTCTACAGGTTTTGAAGTATCAACCGCTGTAGCAATCAAAGTCCAACAACTCGTTAGACTTAATAATAAACAGAGCAAAATAAAATGTTGTAGTTTCATAATATCAGCAGTTATCCATTTTCCTTGCAAAGGTACAATTTTTTTTTGATTTATCCAAATTTTCCCTCAAAATCCACCGCAATTGTCACTACACCATATACTAGGGGTGGTTATGTAATTAAATTTTGAATCATCATTTGATACAAATGCATAACCTTTCAACAACTAAAAAGGATGTATCAATTGATACATCCTTTTATTTACTTATAGTCCACTCGATAGTTTATTTAACTATTTAATGAGCCTCTAACCAGTTCTTTCCTACTCCACAATCTGCAATCAACGGTACTGTCAAATGCACCACATTCTGCATCTCATTCACCACTATCTCCCTTACTCTATCCACCTCATTCACAGGCACATTAAAGTTCAACTCATCGTGTACTTGCATAATCATCCTCGTCTTCAATCCTTCTGCTTTCAAACGATTACTTATTGCCACCATTGCCATTTTGATGATGTCTGCAGCCGTACCTTGTATAGGAGAATTAACTGCATTTCGCTCAGCAAACGAACGAACCGTTGCATTATGCGATACGATATCTGGCAAGTAGCGTTTTCTTCCAAACAATGTTACGGCATACCCTTGCTGACGAGCCAACTCTTTTTGCCTTTCAATATAGTCAACTACGCCTGGGAAAGCGGCAAAATAGCCATCTATCAAGGCTTTAGCTTCCGAACGAGAGCAATCCAATTGTTGAGCCAAACCAAAAGCCGAGATACCATAGATAATTCCAAAGTTAGCCGTTTTTGCTTGTCTGCGCTGATCCTTGGTCACATCTTCTATCGCGACACCAAAGATTTTAGCAGCAGTTGCAGCATGCACATCTTGTCCAGAATAAAAGGCATCTAGCATATGCGGATCTTGAGAAAAATGAGCCATAAGACGAAGCTCAATTTGCGAATAATCTGCCGATAAGAACAGACATCCATCATCTGGAATAACGGCCTGGCGAATCAGTTGTCCTCTCTCACTTCGAATAGGTAGATTCTGCAAGTTCGGATTAGAAGATGACAATCTGCCTGTAGCTGTAACCGTCTGATTATATGTTGTGTGAATCTTTCCTGTTTCAGGATTGATATACGTTGGTAATGCAGCAATATACGTAGAAATTAGTTTCTTCAACTCACGATATTCCAATATCATCCCTACTACTTCGTGCTTACCCTTTAAGCCCATGAGCACATCCTCCGAAGTGGAATATTGTCCCGTTTTAGACTTCTTAGCTTTGACATCCAACTTGAGTTGATCAAACAACACTTCACCCACTTGTTTTGGGGAATTGACATTGAAAGTCACACCTGCAGCCGTATATATCCCTAGTTCTAGGGCTGCTAATTCCTCGTTCAGTTGCTCTTCTGCTCTCTTTAGCATATCCACATCCACTCGTACACCCGCTTGTTCCACCTCACGCAACACAGCTGCCAATGGCAATTCCACCTCATTGTATAAATTCCACAATGCAGAATCCGCTTTCAATGCCTCCCATTGTATCGGCTGTGCAGGATTATATGCCACCTCAGGATTGAGCAAATAGCTTACCAAACGTCCCTCCAATGTTTCTTGTGGTACTGATGTCTCTTCCTCCGCCATCCCTTCGGTAGCATCTCGGAGTGGTAACGAGGTGGTATCGGCTTCTAAAGCTGCAAACAAGTCCAATGTAGCCTCTGGCTTCTTCGTTTTTTTACTAGGCGCAGCTACCACCGCTTTCACTACCTCTGTAGGAGCTTGTTTCAATAAAGAATTAAACTCTAGTTCTCTATACAAGGGAGCCAACTTTTCCCAATCTTTCTCATGACATACGAGTGATTGTGCATCAAAATCTATTGGCACATCGGTCTTAATAGTAGCCAAGAAATACGAAAAACGAATATCCTCTACATGTTCTTGCACTTTGCGTTGCAAAGCCCCTTTTAGTTGGTCGGTATTAGCGAGCAGATTTTCAATCGAGCCAAATTGCTGTAAGAGTTGCACTGCCGTTTTCTCGCCTACTCCTTTGCAACCTGGGATATTGTCGCTGCTATCACCCATCAAACCCAGCAAATCAATCACTTGCGATTGATGAGTCAATCCATACTTCTCACACACTTCTTGTGGACCCAATTTCTCAAAACCTCCTGTATGGCGAGGACGATACATCCACACTTTCTCTGTCACTAGCTGACCATAATCCTTATCTGGAGTCGCCATAAATACCTCAAATTCCTCTTTTTCTGCCTTATGTGCCAAGGTTCCTATTACATCATCTGCCTCATAACCAGGTACATCCAATACTGGAATATTCATTGCTTCCAGCAATTGCTTTATCCTAGGAACCGCCCAACGAATATCCTCTGGGGTCTCTTGTCGTTGCGCTTTGTATTGCTCATACATCTCATGACGGAAAGTAGGACCAGCAGGGTCAAACGCGACAGCCATATGAGTAGGTTTTAGACGTTTGATCAAGTCATCAAGAGTTACCACAAAACCAAAAATAGCAGAAGTATTCTCTCCGCGCGAGTTCATTCGTGGCGCACGGATAAAAGCATAATATGCGCGATAGATCATCGCATATGCATCTATGAGCAATAAAGTTTTCAAGGTTGAAAAAATTTAAGCGTTCTAAAAGTTTCAAAGGTGTTTTACCAACTGATAGGCCTTTGTCCTTGTTGCTGAAGATAATTATTCGCTTGCGAGAAGTGTCCGCAACCAATAAATCCACGATATGCACTCAACGGACTAGGATGCACGGCCTCCAAGACCAAATGCTTACGACGGTCAATATACTTACCCTTGCGTTGTGCATAACTTCCCCACAACATAAAGACAATCTTCTCACGCTTTTCATTCAGCGCCATGATAGCAGCATCTGTCAATTCTTCCCAGCCTTTACCTTGGTGGCTTCCTGCCTTATGCGCCTCAACTGTCAACGTAGCATTTAGGAGTAAAACTCCTTGCTCTGCCCAATGAGTTAAGTTACCAGTTGTTGGGATGGGTTTGCCTAAATCTCGATTGAGTTCTTTATATATATTATCCAGAGAAGGTGGTATCTTCACTCCATCTTGTACCGAGAAGCACAATCCATGTGCCTGATTAACATCATGATAAGGATCCTGCCCTATAATAACCACCCTTACCTTATCAAATGGACAAAGGTCAAAAGCACGAAAAATCTGCCTTGCAGGAGGGAAGCACTGTGTCGTACGATAAGCATGGCGAACAAAGTCCGTAAGCAACTCGAAGTAAGGCTTATCAAACTCCGTTTGCAAGACTTCTCGCCAACTATCATCAATACGGACTTGCATAAAAATGCAGGGAATTAATCGTTGAGAATCAGCATGGCATCTCCGTAGTCGCCAAAACGATAACCTTCTTTAACAGCCTCTTTATATGCACGCATCACATAATCATGACCACCAAAAGCAGCCACCATAATCAATTGAGTGGACATCGGCATATAGAAGTTAACAAAGAAGGCATTAGCTACCGTAAAATCGTATGGAGGATAAATAAATTTATTGGTCCATCCCTCATATGCCTTAAGCTGTCCATTGGTACCCACCACATGCTCTAGAGCACGCATCACTTCAGTACCTATTGCACAAATTCGCTTTTCATTCTCATGCGCTTTATCAACAGCTTGTACCAAATCTTGAGAAATAAAGATTTGCTCGCTCTCTACTTTGTGTTTCGAAAGGTCTTCCACCTCAACTGCTTTGAAGTTTCCAAGACCCATATGGGATGTCAAGGTGTATGTTTCTACACCTCTAATCTCAAGACGCTTGAGCAAGTTTTTAGAGAAATGCAAGCCAGCAGCAGGTGCTGCTACTGCACCTATATGTTTAGCAAAAATAGTTTGATAACGTTCCTCATCCATTTCATCCACAGGATAGTCACTAAATACTTCCTCATATTGAGCCAATGTTTCTTCATCCATAGGACGACGGATATATTTTGGCAATGGAGTCACACCCATTGCATAGAGATTCTCCACAAACTCATCTCCCTCATAATCCGTCAAAAAACGCAAAGTACGACCGCGAGAAGTGGTATTATCAATCACTTCAGCCACAATAGTTGCATCTTCATCAAAGAACAATTTATTGCCTATACGTATTTTACGAGCAGGATCAACCAACACATCCCAATAACGATTTTCATGTTGCAATTCACGCAACAAGAACACCTCAATATTAGCTAGAGTTTTCTCTTTTTGAGCATATAATCTAGCAGGAAATACCTTTGTATCGTTAGCGATAAACATATCTCCCTCATCAAAATATGAGGCCAAATCATTCATCATTTTATGCTCAATCTCTCCAGTTTTTGCGTGCAATACCATCAAACGAGCATCATCACGAAAACGGCTAGGAAATTGTGCCACTAATTCCTCTGGAAGTTTGAATTTGAAATTACTTAATCTCATTATCTATCAAGTTTGTAAATTGTTCAAATGTAATACAATCTTCTATACGTATATCCCCTACTCTTGTTCGGCGTAAAGCTATTAAATGTGCTCCACTATTTAGGCGTTTACCTATATCACGTGCAAGAGCTCTAATATACGTTCCTTTTGAACAAACGATTCGCAACTCAAGTTGCATCTTCGCTTCATCAAAATTAATTATCTCTATCTCGTCTATCACGAGTAGTTTAGCTTTTAGTTCTACCTCCTCCCCTTGACGAGCCAACTTATATGCTCGTTTGCCATCCACTTTAACAGCAGAAAACATCGGTGGGACTTGCCATTGTTCGCCTTCAAATGTAGGGATTACCTCCTCTACCAACGCACGGGTAATATGTTCTGTTGGATAGGTAGCATCAATCTCTTTTTCAAGGTCAAAACTAGGGGTTGTTGCACCTAATTGCAACATTGCAACATATTCTTTCTGATGAGCTTGTAGTTGGTCTATCAATTTGGTTTTCTTACCAGTACAAACAACGACTACACCTGTAGCCAATGGATCAAGTGTGCCAGAGTGCCCTACTTTCAATTTCTTGACGCCCAACTTCTTGCACAACATCCAACGTGCCTTACCGACCACATCAAAACTGGTCCAGCGATAAGGTTTATCAAATGCTAATATTTCCCCCGCTACAAAATCCATAGATGAATATACTCATGCAAATGCAGTAGATTGCAAAATAAACTAACTTTTGGCGGCGTACAATATTAATCATAAACTTGCACGCGAAACAACCTGACAAAAATGCTGCCACAAAACCGATCACCAAAGGTAATATACCTATAGAGGAAGCAACCACCTCACCAGTCAATAATTTTAGCAATTCTAGAAAGGCATCACCTAAAATAGGAATCAATACCATCAAGAAAGAGAACTTCGTAACACTTTCTTTTTTAACGCCACACAACAAACCTGTTGCTATGGTTGTTCCGCTTCTACTTAATCCTGGCAAAACTGCTAAAGCCTGTGCTAGACCAACGATGGCAGCATCTTTGTATCCCACTTCATGTCCCGTTCCTCCGCGCAATTTGCTCAAGCATTCACTAAAAAATAACAATACAGCAGTTATAAACAAACATATACCTACCACATGCAAACCACTGCCGAAGAAACTTTCAACTTCATCTTTAAAAAACATACCTACAACGAAAATAGGTATCATAGAAATCAAAATCAATGATACATATTTTTTATCTTCATTCCACTTGAGTGTGGTAAAAGTACCTTTGAACAACTGCGCTACTTCTCTCCATAAAATGAACAAAGTAGATAGTACAGTAGCTGCATGTACGACTATAGCGAAGGTCAAATTTTCTTCGCTTGCGGTTCCTAACAAGGCATGACCGATTTCTAAATGTCCCGAAGACGAAACAGGCAAGAACTCGGTAAGTCCTTGCACTAATCCTAACAATAGAGCTTCTAACCAACTCATTTCTTCGGAGTCTTAAGAAGTATAGATACAATCATCATTACAAATCCAAACAATGCGATCATTGGACCTACTGTTATACGACGCATAGAAAATATGTCTGGATTAAACTCTGTAGCGCCACTAGGATCGCCAGCCATCAAGGCAAAACCAATAACTATTATTACTAAACTAACAATAATAGCTATAGCATTAACTATTGGGAGATTATATTTCATATAGTTTATTAGTTTTCATTCGTATGTATCTACTAGTTGATACTAGAGATGCAAAAAAAGTAATTACAAAGCCACTAGCAAAGACCACCCCAAGCAATATACCGATTGTCATCTTGTTTAGAGGAAATAAATCTAAGCCATAGCTATGGTGACAATAATAATACAATAATGCCAACATTCCGCACGCGATTACGGAAGCTTCTATGCCTACCAATATATTTCTACGTATAAAAGGCCATTTTATCACCCATGGTGTAGCACCTACCAAACGCATTGTATTTATTATAAAACGTTTAGAATAGATTTGCAATTGAATAGTATTACCTATTAGAACCAAAGCTATTGCTAATAATGCAGCTGCCACAGCCAACAAAATCCAAAATACTCTATCAAGGTTCTTATCTAGGGCATTAACCACATCGGTTTGATAAATAACGCGATGCACATAAGGTAAGGATGACAAACGTTCATCTATAGAGACAATACTATCAGTTTGTGTATAAACTTCTTTTAAATGCAACTCAAATGCAGCACAAAGTGGGTTATAACCTAAAAACTTTTGTGGATCCTCTCCTAAATTCGTAATATGCTCCTCCAGAGCTTGCTCTGAAGAAATGTATCGAGAATCCAATACATAAGGCGCCACATCAAGCAAAGCCTTAAAACGGTCTACCTCGCTTGAAGTTACGTCTGGTTGCATCATTACTGTCAGCACAACATTTTCGCGAACTTGACGAATCAAATTGCGTGCGGACATCAAGACCACACACTCTAAACCAATCAAGAACAATACCAACGATATAGAAATCGTGGTAGTAAAATACATATTAAATATTTTACGACGTTTCATTATGCAAGAAAGGGCGGTAAAGCACCGCCCTACTAGTATTCATTAATATTCCCAAAGATCTTGCTCTACAGATAACAACTCTGCTTCAATACGCTCTTGCTCTTTATGAATCTCCTCATAGGTTGTGGCCATTTGCGGAATCATCTTATTGTAAATGTTATTTACACCTACTAAATAAGAGCTGTATCGCTTTTGAATAAAGAACTCATCAAACGTTTCACGTTTAGAATCGCTACCACGTGGAGTAACATATTGCTGAGCCATATATGGACGGAAGGCATCAAATGGCACCCAGAACAGAATTTGACCATATAACGCATCCATTACAGGCATACCTTCAGACATTGCTATACGATCTGCGTGCATAGGAGCAATAGCCAAAATTTTTGAGTACATTCGTGAGTAATGTTTATCAAAGAAAATAACCTCTTGTATCACATACTTAAGCTGATTCTTTGCATATTGAGAGAAAGCAGAGGTGTTAAATTCAACCACGCTATTTGAATCCAAACGCAAGATACGCTCATCTGCACGCTGATCTGCAGGCTTTTGATTATCAGCATGCAAGTCTAACAAAGGGAAAACCTCTTCACCAGAACGTTTGCGGTCCTCGTTGAATATAGGTCTAAATTCACCATTCTTCTCACTTTTTGCATACACTTCCATACCATCAGCTACAGCTTCTAACATCACCTTCAAAAGTGAGCTATATGTTGGATCCGTAGCAGACAATGGAGTATACAACTGGTAGTTTTGTTTGAAACGCATATCAACAACACGGTATACGACACGCGACCAAACCACATCATCAGTACGGTGAAATACGTTCACTACAGCATTAGAATCCTCTTGCAACTCTTGGGTCTCAAGACGAACAATACCCATATCATCAAAAAATGAATTTACACGATGCTGTGCATATATTGTATGAACACTTATTAATGCTACAATAATAAAAAACAACTTCTTCATAATCAATTTTATATTTACAAAATAATGTTAATAACCTCGGTAATATCACGATTACTACCATCAGGGTTTTTAGCCTTGATTGACATAATTGTAATTTGAGTGCCTAACTCGAGGTCTTCAATAAGAGCCAAAGCCTCTTTGTTGAATCTATTACCATTCACTGCAACAGTGGTTCCAGAAGGCAAACGAACTTCAAAGCTAGATATCTCAAACTTAGCCTCTACAAGACCATCTTCGCCATATGATGCAACAAAGTGATTATCTTTATTTCTCAGTTTTACCTTTGCAATCTTACCGTTCTTATAATACCCATCATTTGATGGTTCATAGAAGTACACACTAGGTGGAGGCAGATTTTTCACACGATATTCATGAGAACCCATCAAAGTAGATTTGCCCTCAATATTAGCATAGACATCTAATTTAATTTTGCCTCCTGCTTTGATTCTATCATTGAGTTTAAGCATCCACTTTCCCCCATTCTTCTTAATACTAGCATCCTTACACTTGAGATCTAATGCATTGCTGCTAACTCCCGGAACAGAAACAGAAACTTCGTTCTCGTATCCAAGGAACATAATGTTCAACTCATTGTTTGACACAGTTGCACTAGGCTCACCAACGGTAAAGTCACGTTCGAATGCGATTGATTGCATTTCACCTTGTTGATCCATGTATTTGATCAAACCTTTGATCTTGTGTTGACCTACAGTATTAGCAACCATTTCATATAGACCATTGCTATTGATACGTTGACCATTCACCTCGTAGATAGGTACATTGGTAGAGTCAATAGCCGCTAAGATGATTTGTGCTTTGTACTTATCACCTTTGATGACGTAGTCTGAAGTAGGAATAACGTAAGCACTAAACTTGTTTACACGCAAGTCAGTAGCATCGGTACGTGTAAGTAGGTAACGAATAGCACGACCCTCGCAGTGACGAATATCGTTTTGCAATTTGGTCAAGACAGTCAATGTAGCACACATTGGCATCTCAGTAAACACTCCATCTTCCCAAGAGATAGAATCACCTTCAGCATTCACTCCTTGTGGAGTTACGAATGTTTGGCGTAGCTCCTCATCCAACGCAGGACTATTACCGGTAATTTCTATCATAAACTCACGATAGTCGTTGATCGCTTGTTTCAACTTCAATGCATTACCTTCGTTGATACCATAACGTTGTGGAACATTGGTGTCATCTTGCTTTTTCAGATCACGAACTTTAGCATTCTTTTGAGCATCTTTTCCCTCAGAAATTAATACCATTGAATCCTTAAAATTTTGAACATACTCATAAAAAGCAGCTGATTTTTTCTTAATCTCTTGCGCTTTATCGTACCAAGCTTGTACTTTCTCAGGATTTTGGTCTAATGCTACATCAAATTGACTATACGTCTCATTGTTACCCTCAGTCATAGTTTCGATAGTTGCATGCAAACTATCATCTACCTGGGCATAACCATTCAATATGGCTGCACTGACGTTGAGAGCCAACATGGCTGTCAACACCAAATACATCATACTAATCATTTTTTGTCTCGGTGTTTCCGGACAATTCTTTGCGCCACCCATATTATATATATTATATTATAAGGTATTAACGATTAAAGTGCATTCAACATGTTTCCGTACACTTTGTTCAAATCGGCTACTTGACCAGCCAATTTCTTCGCTCCTGCTGCATAAGCCTCTACTTGAGCACTAGCACCCGCAAGATTCTCATTTTGAGCCTTATAAGCATCAGCTTGAGCTTGCAAAGCTTTTAATTGCAACTCATATACTGCATTCATTTTTTGCAATTGTGCAGCCACTGCCACCACCTCTGCTTCATAAGTTTTGGTTCCAGCCACTACCTTTTGCATATCATCGCCAACTTGAGCATAAGCTGCGCTCAAATTAGTAGCTTGATCTGAGATAGTTTTTCCAGCTGCAGCCAATTGATCAGCAGCTTGACCTGCTGCATCTAATTTGCCTACCAAATTATTCGTTGCAGTAGCTACAGTACCCAACTCATTCAATTGAGATGCAGTTTTTGCCAAATTAGCGATACCTTCTTTCAATGCATCCAAATCTTTAGCATCAATATTAGCAGAAGGAACGCCAGCACCACCTGCATTGCCACCCAAAAGAGTTGGACAAGGACGAGACTTCATCTCCTCCAATTCTTTAGGATCAGCACCATGTCCCAACAATTGTGGGAACACATTGTTCCAATGAAACTCTGTATGTGGTTTATCCAAACAACCCAAAGCAAACAAGAAGGCCTCAATACCCATACCGATCATCAACATCACACCAGCACCTGGGAAGTGCATAATCTTAAACAACGCACCAATAATCACGACAGATGCACCCAACGAGTAAATAGCACCTACTACTTTTTTTCCTTGATATGACTCATACCAATGCATGAATCCTTTGTTTTTACCTTTATTTGACATAACTTTCTAGTTTTTTTGTAAATTCTATGTTTTTGTTTACTTAAATTACTCGCCAATCACCGAACGAACACAGCGGAAACCGATGTAAGAGTGAGACTCATATTGGTATTCATATGTACGAACACCGCATTGCATATAATAGCTCACATCCTTCCAACTTCCACCCTTCACAACCTTACGATGCAAAACCTCTGGGTCATCTTTGCGAGCCACATATGGGAACTCTGGGTTCAAATCATGAACACTTGCATTAGATGAACTAGAATAGGAAGAAGCAGTCCACTCTGCCACATTACCTGCCATATCAAACAAACCAAAATCATTTGGCTTAAATTGGGCTACTGGCATTGTTGATGTACCTGTATCATCATGGTATGATCCACGATATGGTTTAAAGTTAGCCAAGAAGCAACCCTCATTGTCTCTTGCATACTGATCGCCCCAAGGATACATTGCAGCGCGACGACCACCACGAGCAGCATACTCCCACTCGGCCTCTGTTGGCAAACGATATTCATGAGCCATTTGACGACCTTCAGTACGCAACAAATTGGTACGCCAATGACAGAAAGCATGAGCTTGCTCCCAGGTGACACCCACTACTGGATACTCAGAATAACCCGGCATACTAAAGTAGCCATACAACAATGGATCATTAAATGAATACTCGAAATCTCGATTCCAAACAGCGGTATCTGGATAAACACAGATAATAGCATTGGTATTCAGGTCTTTTGGATCGCGCAACGGACGTGTTACCGTAGTAGAATGAATAGCATCATCCTCAATCCAGAAAGAGTCCACACGTACACTAGCACCAACAGGATACTTTCCTGTTGTCACATCAAAACGATTTCCTGGCTTAATAGCCTCATCCATATTGGTCCAACTATACTCATAACGCAACATATTGGTTTTCAGGGAACCAAAACCTTCGTCATAAAACATTGGCTCCAACGCAACTGCTACAGCATCATCTGGAATCATACGTTTCTCCCATGGGATTTTCTTTGACCAGTTCAATCTCACAGGAACATCGTCACGCTCGTATTTAGGCTTGATAGCATATGGACTCTCCACACCATCTTCACCAATTAATAGAGTACGTGCAATACTATCACGAACCCAATTAACAAACTGGCGATACTCACTATTGGTAATTTCAGTTTCATCCATCCAAAAAGCATGAACAGTCACCATAACATTATTGTCCTTTTGAGAAAAAACCGAAGACTGCTCGTTTTCTCCCATCAAGAATGAACCCTTACGCATGAAGACCATTCCATAAGGCTCAGCATCTTTCATTGGACCTGAGGTATAAGCCCCAACCAATTCGCCAGCAGGCTTATTGCATGCTGACAAACCAAGTACTGCCAACATCATAATTGGCAAAAATTTTGCAACTTTCATATATTAATTAGTTTGTTTATTTTCCTATAAATAACGCACACTCTTGTACCTATTCGTATTCTTTGGTTTCAACACATTGAATCCATACGCCAAATACACTTCGTGTGATCCATAACTTTCCTTTACCAATGAGTTCGCAGGAAGTTCATAAGTATAACCCAACTGCAAACCATTTATTATATCCAAGCCTAATAAAACATTTACGCTACCCACAACACGATATCCCAAACCAAAACGATAACGTTTTTTCACTTGCGCCAACATAGTCAAATTCAAATCCCAACTCTTAAAATCAGTCTGCAACATCATACTTGGCAACAACATCCAATCTTTGTTCTTTAATTGCCAATTATATCCGCCAGCAACATACATCGTTCCATTAACTGAAAAGATCGTATTTTCGCTTCCCCACTCTAAAGTAGGTTGGGTTACATGCGCATAACTCGCTCCGACCCACCAACGTGGTGCAACATAGTAAACACCAACTCCCATATCAAAACCCATTCCTGAAGCACCTTTTTCGTTTGCACCACCAGAAACAGTAGGGATTAAAGGATCATGCTCCTCATGATATTCATCATTTCCTGCACCCAGATCTACACTATCCACAGCAAAACTTAAGTTCAAGAAACCAGCATCAATACCAATGCTCAAATTTCCTTTTCCTATGCGAAATTTATAAGCATACTCTAGATACAAACTCTGATTGGTAAACAAACCAAATCTATCATTCATAAAGCGCACACCAGCACCATGATGAGTCTTACCGATTACAAATGGTGACGAAAACGAAAAATAAGTTGTCATCGGAGCATCCTTAATACCAGTAAAATCCATACGATGACTACCATACACACGCATCAAGTCACCTTCTCCCACCGCCGCAGGGTTATAACTTGATTGCATAAACATGTACTGACCTATCTGTGGGTCAAATTGCGCGCGCACGAACAGCGCAACTAGCAACAAACCCAATAGAACAATACCACGCTTCACGTCCGCACCCTTCCCAATAAACAATAGCCTAGATTAATACTCCTCCTCATCAAAGAAGAAGTCATCCTTCGTTGGATAATCAGGCCACAAATCCTCAATAGACTCATAAACCTCTTCATCATCCTCTATTTCCTGAAGATTCTCTATAATCTCCATAGGAGCACCTATACGCAAGGCATAATCCAACAACTCATCTTTGGTTGCTGGCCATGGCGCATCTTCTATTTTTGAAGCTAATTCTAATGTCCAATACATACTACTATACGAGCACACTACGTGCTTTTTACTAAATTATCGTGCAAAAGTAGTGATTTTTTTTTATATACACAAATTTTCAAACACTTTTCGGCTATTTTTCCCAAACATAGAGCCTAATTTCTAAATTTTCGGCAACAAATCTTGACAAAACAAACAAATAATCGCTCAATCTATTTACGTAACGTACCACTACGCTATCTACCTCCTCGCTGCTATCTTCCAGCCATTTTACAATGCCTCTCTCCAAGCGGCGTGCCACACAACGGCATACATGACATAAGGACACCTGTTCGCTTCCACCTGGCAACACAAACTCCTTCAGTACAGGTAGTTGCGAGTCCATTTCATCCATCCATCCTTCCAAACGCGACACATTTTCTTCTGCAAATGGCATATCTGCGCCTGCCAAGATGGCACCCACATCAAACAACCTATTTTGGACCCATCCTAACTCTACATCTACATCCTTTACCCACTCTGCTTCACACTTATTCAGCGAAGCTCGCAACAACCCCACAAAACTATTCAATTCATCTGCCGTTCCATACGCTTCTAAACGCAAATCAGACTTGCTAATTCGCTTGCCTGTCACCAAGGATGTTCTACCCTTATCACCTGTCTTTGTATATATTTTCATAATCGCATTATGTAATTTCGTTTCCAATAATGTTTGTCAAAAAACACCAATCCCATCTGATACAAATCAATGGTAGTTGTCACGCGCTTGTCTTGGCAAATCTGTTTCCAAAAATCTTCTGACGCCGTATCATAGTGAATATTATTCAATACTAGCACGCTCTTTTCATGTATTTTTTGAGTCACACTATCAAAATAGTCCATCGTAAAAGAAGTTCGGACAAGATCAACAACAGCTATATCTATCTCACTTATCTCATCCAACATCGCCTTTGGCATCATACCTTCATGGCATACAACATTCATTAGACCCAGTTTTTCCAAATTCTCTCGAGCGATTTTGACCATCGCCTCACATCCGTCACAGGACAGCACCACATCACGAGTATCCACTCCCGCCAAATATGCCGTAGTCAGTCCAACACCAGAGCCAATCTCTATGAGACTCAACCCCTTAGATCCTGTGCGCAAATCATGACCCAGCCAATTGACCAAACGAAACAACATCTGCGAATAAGGTTTCTCCTGCAGACTTCTTTTGGCCATATCTCTCACCTGACACCTATGTCGCATACAGCACTCTGCGCCCAAAGAGCAATCGCTTGCACACTCTATCTCTACCCTACATTTCAGCAACTCATGACGACATTGCTCTATATCAGCCCATCTGTAATACGTGTTTTTATCTGACATCACCATCCGCACCCACTCAAACAAGTAAGGCGAATTCACTCCTTCTCCTCCAGTATTCCAGGAAGACAATCGATGCTTCAACCATGCGGTTGACTGATGTAACAATATTTTTTTTGTCATAAGGCGTGCAAAAGTACTATTTTTTTTTGATATATGCAAAAAATGTTGTACCTTTGTGGTCGAAATGATACTAAATTATATTTGGATAGGACTTATTCTGATCTCGGTCATCATGGGCTGCGTTCAGTTTTTTGCGTTTGGACAAGCCAATATATTCTCTAACATTTTAGCCTCCACTTTTGATTCTGCCAAAAGTGGCTTTGAAATATCTATCGGACTCACAGGTATACTTGCTCTATGGATGGGTATCTTGAATATTGGGCAACGAGGGGGCGTGGTCAATACTCTTTCGCGTGGCGTAGCCCCTTTTTTCAGCCGAATATTTCCAGAAATCCCACCTAAACATCCTGTATATGGCACGATGTTTATGAATTTTGCTGCCAACATGCTTGGTCTTGACAATGCCGCTACCCCTTTGGGTCTCAAGGCTATGGGCGAATTGCAGGAGCTCAACCAAGACAAACAAAAAGCCAGCAATGCAATGATTATGTTTGTTGTGCTAGGTGCTAGTGGTCTTACCATCATACCTACCACAATCATGGCCTACCGTGCGCAATACGGCGCTGCAAATCCTGCAGATGTATTCTTGCCACTATTAATGGCCACCTATTTCTCCACATTAGGCGGCCTTATTGCTTGCTGTATTGCACAGAAAATCAAATTATGGGATAAAGTGGTGCTGGGTGTACTATTTGTGCTCACCGCATTGGTAGTTTGTCTACTTGTCATTGCTCAACGACTTCCACAAGAAACGCTAACCACCGTTTCTGCACTCATTGCTGCATCTAGCTTACTTTGCGTCATCTGCTGGTTCATCATCCAAGCATCTATTCGTAAGGTCAATGTATATGATGCCTTCATTGATGGAGCCAAAGATGGCTTCAAAACGGCTATAGGCATCATTCCATATCTCATAGCTATTTTAGTGGCTGTTGGAATGTTCCGCGCATGCGGAGCTATGGGGCTGTTAGAAAGTGGGCTAGAATACCTATTCAAGTTCTTGGGAATCAACCCCGAAATGTCTGCAGCAGTTCCCACTGCGATCATGAAACCGCTATCAGGCAGTGGTGCACGTGGGCTCATGCTCGAAGCCATGGGTACACACGGAGCAGACTCGCTTGTTGGCCGCTTATGCTGTATCTTACAGGGCACAACTGATACAACATTCTATGTTTTAGCTGTATATTTTGGCAGTGTGGGCATCAAGAACACCCGCCATGCAGTTGCTTGTTGTTTGATTGCCGATCTCATCGGCGTCATAGCCGCTTTTACTATTGCTAACATTTTCTTCGGTTAACTCTTTTAACAAGACTCCCGCCATGATCCACTTCATTAACGAACAAATAGAGATGCCTGATATCGACTTCCGAAAAGTCGAGCAATGGATTAAAGCCATAGCAGCACAATATGGATTCTCTGTGGGAGAGCTCAACTACATCTTTTGCGATGACGAAAAGATTCTTGCCGTCAATCGCGAATTTCTCCAACACGATTATTACACAGACGTTATTACCTTTGATTATACCACGCGCACACGTGTGAATGGCGATATTTACATTTCACTAGACACCGTGGCTAGTAATGCAGAGCAAGTAGGCGCTACCTTTAGTCGCGAACTCCATCGCATCATCATCCATGGTCTTCTTCACCTCACAGGACAAGCTGACAAAACGCCAGAAACTAAGGCTCAAATGACAGTCAAAGAGGAAGATGCACTCGCTAAAATTAGCATTTTGCTATAAAACACCAAAAGTTTCTAACTTTTTCACCACAAAATTTGCAAGTTTAGCAAATTTTTCTTACCTTTGCAACCGATATTTGATACCGATATTCGATATCCAATACTCAAAATACCGAAAAACAAATACTTAACATCTAATAAAACACAGTTATGGCTAAAGTTTATCAAGCTAACGAAATTAAGAACATTGCCCTCATGGGTGGCAGTGGCTCGGGTAAGACTACCCTTATGGAATCCATGCTCTTCGAGTGCGGGGTCATTAAGCGTCGCGGTTCTGTTGAAACACAATCTACCGTCTGCGACTATTTCCCAGTAGAGAAAGAATAAGGCTATTCAGTCTTTTCATCAGTTTGCAACATCGAG
>JAEIGA010001839.1_pt1 | contig 33710 bp, 13 predicted proteins | sample 9270691 | NCBI WGS metagenome assembly JAEIGA01 (sample SAMN17057246, study PRJNA624740) | gut metagenome | biome: biome; isolation source: fecal sample | host: Bos grunniens | place: China: Xizang | collected 2019 | reverse complement strand
TAAAGCGAGAAAATTTAAAGACATATTCTTTATTAGGTTTTAGTAAAGCATATGGTATTTTAATAGTTAAAATATCTCCTTCAACATCTGCCCAAGATTTAGTTGCAGGTTTTAATATAGAATTTCTAAATGGATTATATGGCATTATTGGCATACTGTATAATGTAGTGTCTGATATCCAATAACTTTGATGTTCTAAATAATCAATCATTTCATTGTCATATAAGTAAGGAGTAGTAAATGCTTCTATATTATTCTCTCCTATAGATAAAAATCTACCTGATTGTTGTTGCCATGTAAAATCTATATAGCCTCGCTCCAATAAAACAGATGTTTCTATATCTCCTATATAAACTTGATTGTTATCATTTGCTCTAATAAATAAAGCATTTTCTTTAAAGCTTCCTTCATCATTTATAGATGCGCCAGATATTCTAAATAAATTAGCCGTTCTATATATATCTTGATTTGTATTATAAATTTCTATTCTATGTTTAGGTTCGGATAATTTTTCTTTGCCTGGTTGATTGTCTGTATAACAAACTCCTCTCGTAAAATTAGGTACTTGAGAATCTTTTGTTCTTGGTACTCTAAACCATATAGGATTGCTATCCCATTTACTTTTGTTCCAGCCTGTAGCAGCATTATAATTTTCATAAATAGAAGAGACGTTACCTTGTTCTGTAGTAAGGCTATTAACTCTTATTTTGAAAGTCGGATTAGCTGTTGTGGAAGTAGTACCACTAACTGGTTCATTTATTTGTAAGAACATACCTATATTGGATTTATTTATATTTATAATGTTACTAGTAGAATATATACTAGGATGATTATAATAATCAGGATAATAAAATGCAACTATATTGAAACAAGTTCCTTTAGGATATTTACTTATATCAAACGACATTTCGAATTCTTTTCTATTGTTAGATGTTTTAGCTTTTGGAACTACATTATGCCATTTTCTTTCTGTATAATATATCCATGTTTTTCCGTTCATTCCGTCTCTTTTTCTATTTTCACTTTTTGATTTACTTCCGTTTGTGTCTAACAAATTCCCTGCTTGATCTTTTGCTATTAGGCATACGTCTATTAAATTTATAGTTTCAGAATTAACACTAGCATCATACAATGGATTGGAATATCTTATTATTAACTTGTCACTAGTTTGTTCTTTCTTATATATATTTAATTGACAAGGACTAGGAGGTAAAACACACATGGAGAATAAATTATTTTTAGGAACTTTATTATATTCATAATTGTCAGAATATAAATATGTATTAAAAGTACCCATTTTTCTTTCTCTTACATGTACATATATTTTATCTCCTGGTTTTGCTTCATTTAAAAATTGTAATGCATAAAATTTTTCATGTGCTGGAGTCAATGGATGAATATGGAATCTATTTGATTTACTAGAATCTTTAGTTATAATAGAATCTCCTGAGCCAACACCGAAGTCTTTTAGCATATGATATCTAAGAGTTCCAGTTGAATTATTATTTAAGTTTGTCATCAATGTACTTTTATTTGCGTCTAAATATGAATTAGCTAAGCTGTTACAGAAAGAAAGAGCATTGATAACATCGCAAGATGATAATACATATATAACTTGATAGTCTTCAATGTTAGAACTTTCTCCTTCAAATATTATTTTTTCTCCTTCTGATAAATAAATCATATTATTAGGATCTTCATAAGAAATAATAGGCTTTTTAGGAGGATCTATTATTTTATAAGTTTTATAAGTTATAGAATGACTATCTTCTTTACCGTTTACATCTTGAGCATAAAATTTAACAGAAACATCTCCTGCTTTTTCTATCTTTTTACTGTCTATAAAAGTAAATTCTGATGCATATTGGTCTATATTTTTAAGAGTATTTTCTCTACCATTGATTGTAACTTTTACAGTCTTTAATGCATGTGTATGATTTATTTTTATTCTTACGCCTAGTCTACTGTAATCCATATAAGCTAAACCTTTGACCAAATCAACACATAAGTTTGGATCTACTATACTACTATCAATATTCATAGTAGATGCTTCTTCTAAAGTTTTAACATTGATAGTGGATGTTCTTGTTTGTCCTTTCGAATCTGTTATCGTTACTACAGCCTTATTGTCTCCTGCTTTTGTAACATTATTTGTTGTCCATGTATAAGATTTACCACTTGGGTAACTTTTACTATGAGTCATAGGATTGGCGCCTGTTACATTAAATTTAACGCTTGTTATTGTATGAGTGTTATCCCAATTAACAACAAATTTAAATTTAGAATTACCAATAGTATGATTTTTTAATACATAAACATTGCCATTTGTTTGCGCAAAGTTGGTTATACTTAGTCTATGTTCTTCAGGTATAGTTAAAGTTATTGATCTAGATACTGTATGTCCACCAAAATCAGTTAATGTTACAGTTAAATACATAGTTCCACTTGCTTTTATAGCTCCAGCAGTTATTTCTCCACCAGTACCTAGAGTAGTTTCTTTTGAACCACTGTCTGAATAAGCACCCGATACTGTATATTTTAAAAGTTTTATTCCAAAACTTGTATTTGCTGCCCAACGGAATCTAAGATAATTACCCTTCTTCAATTCGCTCGTAGAGTAGAGTGTATCAAAACTCAAAGTATAGTCATTATTTCTAATAGAAACATAAGCTCGTCTTTCTCCTACTAAAGAACTTCCATTATATACTTTCATATATATTTCCATAGTGTCAGTGCCTTGTTGTGCCACTCCATTTTTATAATCGTTAGGAATTGTAAAACTTAAACTATTTGTAGTGTTAGCAGAAAAACTACGTTTACTAAGTACTTGCTTATAGGTACTATGTTTATTTGTTTTTATATAAACATCGTGAGCCAGCCCACCTGAAATTGCTTTTATTTTATAGTTTAAAGTACTTCCTATGTTATAAGTCCCACTTGTCACTACTAAATCTGACATAGATATTGTAGGTGCAGGTGACGGAGTTGGAGTTGGCGCAGGAGCAGGTGCTGGTTTATTTATTTTTTGTAATTTATGTGTACTCTCTAATGTTACCCAGTTAGGACTTACACTTGTATAATGTTGACATTTTACAGTAACACTGCCTTCACCATTTGAATTATGTGTAATTACTTTTGAAGCTGTCCCTAAATGATAATATGTATTATTTGCTACTTTTTTACTACTGTTATAGCGTAAGTCAAAATTAGCAGGAGTTTTAGTAGTCATTAATTGGCCATTTATATAAATACGTGCATATGGCGTACTAGAACCATATCCTGCAGGATAATTATTATACGTATCACTCTTTAGATTTTTATGAGCTGCTTTAACATAGAAGTTTACTGTTATTTTAGAAGTATTATTTGTTGTGTTTATATCACTTTCACTTATTAAATAATACCAATATCCAACGGGATGACCATATGAATTATGTGTATAATCTTGAGCCATTTATTTTATTCACCGCCTTTGTTTTCTAATTCGGTTATTCTTTTTCTTAGGTCTTTTATTTCGTATAATAATAATTTAATTATTTCATTATTATTCATATATATATTAGCATCGTTAGGGAAATTTGTGATGTAATTAGTGTTTCTAATTTTATAAGCTTTCATTGTTAAATCTGTTTCATTAACATCAAAATCTATATTATCAATGATATTATCTATAGTAATTGGTGGAGCCATTAAATCAACATTACTTACATTTATACCATCACTAGTATAAATAGTATTTAAAGTAAAATTGGAATCAAAGTCTATTTTATCTTTATTTATTAATTCATTTTCCTTTGAGCTGTTAATGGCTGCTATTACTTTTGTAGAGTCTACTTTTTCAGATAAATCTTTCAAATATTCAGTAGATTTTCTAACAGTTGATACTATAGATGAAGCAGAAGTGGAAGATTCTAAAGATTTAACTCTGCTATCTATTCCAGTTACTATATCCGAATCCGCTTTTTTATTTATTTTATTGTCTACACTTCTAGAAAGTTCTTGCAAACTATTATTCATATCGGTTTTGTGACTATTATAATCTGAAACATTTACTTTTGCATTTAAGTCTTCTTTATATTCATTAGAATTTCTAACTGTACTTACTATTTTTTTTGTTGATATATTAACTTTTATATTATCTTCAATATCTTTTTCTAATGCATTTATATCATCACTTAAATCGCTTATCATCTCATAGTGTTCTTTAAAAGTTTTTTCATTCTCTGCTAGCATATAAGTGTAAACTTCAGAGCCTGTAACAGTCCCTATTATAGCTTCATCTTCTGTTAGTCCTTCTATAGTGGCAACTCTAGTACTTAATGCACTAACAGTTAAGCTATCTGCTTTTGTATCAACAACCTTATTAACTTCTGTTATTTGTCCATTAGTATAATTTTCTGATGTGGCAATAGCATTTGCTTCGGCTGTTTGCATAGATGTATTTACATAATTTATAGTTGAAGCAGTTTCTCTTGATTGTCCTATTAATAAATTGTTAGCTATCAAATCTATATGTGTTCCATTTTCGTCTTTATAAACATGAAGTATACTTTCACCTGTTACATCATCTTTTATATTCAGTCCTATACCATTTATTAGTCTACCATCAAAAGATCCAGTTTTTATATGGCTAGCATTAAAATAAAAATGTTCCGAACCGTCTTCGTCGAATCTCTTATAGATACCTTCCATTGTTCCTTCACGAGTCAAAGCATTAAAGACAGACATATGATCGTTGTTTAATTTATTATCTAATTGTAATTGTACATCTTCTGGTGCTAATTCCCATGGATAATATTTTTTTGTATTGTATAAACTTAATTGAGTTATGTAGTAATTGCACATTTTATTAGGTTCTACACCTATAAAATATCTAATACTATTTGTATCACTAAGCGTTTGAAATGGAATAGATATCTGAGCATCTTTATCAGAATCAAAATATATTAATTCGTTTATAAGAACCTTAGATTCTTTGTTCTCATTTAAAGAAACTATTTTGCAGCAAACATGTTCACCATCGTGTATTGTATCTTTAAATCTGCGTATTAAAAATGAAAAACAGTAATCAGAGTTTTTAACTATTGGATAAATAGTATTTTGGCATAATCCTGCTGATATATTCTCTTGAGTTAATCGTCTTGATTTTAAATTAGCCCATTCTTTTCCTTCTATGTTTTCTATTTTTACATCATATAAACTTTCGCTATTATCGACTAAATAACTTTCTGTATTTAATCTCCAGAAATTTGAGTTATGAATTAAATTTCTAACATAAGGTGTAGTTTTACCCACCTCAATCCATTTACTTAAAACAGAATTCCAAGAATATATAATAGGAGGAGTATGGCTTGTATTAACCCATAAAGAGCCATCAGTAGGATTTATAGGCGGTTCTGTATTTGAATAAAGTTCATTGACGTCTATTAAAGTTATACGAGCTGATGCTACACAAGTTTTGATGTTGTTGATTAACATGTAAGCATCAGTTTGTATAACACATTTACTTTTAACATCATCTCTAGTTATAGAAATAGAACTTTTACCTTGATGTACTTGTCCCCATCCTAAATCTTCTATCATTAAATCTTTATCATATGAATATTTCATCCATTCTATATCTGTAAATTTATTTGTTATATCTTCATTATTTAAATACACTCTAAAAATTAAATCTGTATTTATATCATATGGATGAAAAATATTACCATTTGTACTAATTAATTCTGCTTGATACAATGATACCTCTTCTATCTTATATAAAGTAATTGTTGCAGTTATTACATTATTTAATGCAGGCATATAATCGCCTCCTAATCTGTTAAAGATGTACCATTAGAAATGTTAGAAGCGTTTATTTCGTAAGCAGTATTTAATAACTGTTCTTGGTCTGATGAATCTATACCTAATTCAGAATTTATTAATGAAGCTGTTATTAAATCATCTTCAGAAGGAGCTCCTGTTATATATTGTGTTCTCATTTGTTGCATTCTCATAGCTTGTTTATCTACTACTGCACATTGGAACATATTTATTTTATCTACGTCTTTGGCATGTATTGTAAGAACTCTACTAGAGCTTTTTAAATCTATGATATTAGCATTGTCTTCTGTCATTTCTTGCTCTTTTAATTCACCTAAATTATCTACGTAGATATTCCATGTTTGTGTGCCGTCAGATGATACTTTGAACCAATAATATTCAAAATGAGTATCGTATCTACTATCAGAGTCTGGCATTAATTGTCCTTGATATTTAAGCATACATGATAATGTAGTTCCTATAGATTTTATACCATCATATATCTTATCTCCATTACTAGAATGTATATAAGCTTGTATGTCATCTGTCATATCATATACAACTTCCAAAGCTGAATATGTAGCTGCGTTATCTGGTACAGTAGCATCTGGTCTATACACAGCCTTTATAATACTTGATCCATTTATTAAAGCTGGATGAATTCTTAAATAGAATCCTCCTCTTTTATTTATTGTCTCTTCTGTTAAATATTTTCCATATGTTTCATCATAAGAAGTATATCTACGTATTTCAAATAGGTCTTTAAATTCATATCCTTCTTCATTTTGTTTAGTACCATCTAATAAAATCCATCCAGTACCACTAGCACTTCTTATAAACCAATTCAATGCAGCATTTTTTGTTTGATCTTCTATTTCTGCCTGTATACTTACTTCGTTTCCTTCTTCGAAATAAGACGTATATAGGTCTATATATTCAGGGTTATTATTATAAATAGATGTACCATTAACTGAGGATATTGTTAATTTATTAGTACCTAATCCAGTTGATAAGCAAGATATATCTATTTCATCTGTTCTTGGTATAAATATTTTAGCAAATGGATCATAGAAACTATATCTGCATATTATAGTAACAAAACTATCTTTAGGTATAAAGTTATTATGAATAACTAAGTATCTTTTATCGTTGAATACTATACCATTATGAGTAAATATAAAGCTAAAATTTAAATTATACTCTGGATTTATTAGTGTTTCTGTTCCATTAGCATCTCTCATATACCATTGTATATCGTTAGGGTTAATATAAGCAACAGTACTTGATTGTCCATTAGGTTTGTTTAAATTAGGGTATTCATCTGGATCAAATAAATCTGGATTATATTCTCCATCTGTACCTGTCAATCTTGTTATTGAAGATGCTAATAAATATGGTCTAATAACAAGATTATTTTTGGTCCAGTCAGGTGAAAATGGATTAGATAAACCAGTTATATATACTTGATTCTTACTTCCTGAAACAACAGAAATACCACCAGCTAGAGTGGCGGCATCTGTTTGGTCAGTTATAGTAATAGATGCAGTTGCTAATATATTTTTATCGTTTATATTAAATAAATTTGCCATTTATACTATACACCTTCCTTATTTTTTAATTGATGCTACATATGCAGCATACATATTTTGTACAAACTGTGATTCTGATTTACCTGTTAAAAATGCACAATGGAAAATCGCTCTTTGATATACATCTTCATGTGTTACATGTAAATTTTTAATTCCTGTAGCGTGTCTTAAATTCCATTCAGCATCTGCTTTAGGATCCGAAGAACTTCTTACCCATTTAAAATGTTTTATATCTGTACTATCTGTTATCTCTAAGCCGTCTTTAAAAACTTTTGGCATAAGTACCAAAGCAGTATCAGGTGAAACTACATATCCTTTTTCACTATGAATTTCTAATATGTATATAGAATTTTCATCGTATATTTCATCGTCTAGAGATTCATCTGTTTCATCTAGTTTTTTTAAATCATATCCAGCATCTATTATTCTTTCTATTACTTCATCTATAGATATATCATATCGTTGATATCCATTATCCCATTTAGGATGTACAACATTCTTATTTCTGTCCCAGTTTTCTTTACTCATTTAAAAACTCCAAATAGAAATATAAACCTTTTAAATCGCTTTTTATATTGTTAGGTATAGGCCCTATTAATATTTCTATATCTTTATAATTAGATGTATGTGAACTTGTTCCAGTGTTCGCTACTCCAGATAAGTCTCCTATATCAATAACAGCTCTATCTATATCTATTGGTAAATTAGAATGTTCTACACCGTTTACTGTAACTTTAATTAGATTTAATAAAAAACTATCTTCAAAATTTTTAAATGCCATTATTAAAGTACAATCTTTAGCATTCTTTACATCTGATTTTCCGTTATGATTATTCCATACTCTAAATTGTTTTCTAATATAATCTCCAGGTATAAAACTGCCTTCTTCTGTATATGATTTATATTGTACATATTCAGTTTCCTCATTATTTAAATCTACAAATTCTAAAACTTGCCATGATATTTTAGGATTATCCATTTGAATCACCTACCCTATTTCTCTATTATTGGATAATTGAATACCAGTTATATAAAGAACATCTCCGCCTTCAAACGATTCTGGTTTTAATATTTCTAAATAGCTAACTAATTGTCCATTAGTATTTACTTCTCTAATAGCATAATGTAATCCTGGCACCCAATAACTGTCAATATTATTTGTGTTGTTATGATGGAAAATATTAATATAGTCTTCTTTCCATATATTTAATCTTTGTGAACCATTTAAGTTATTCAAAGAGTATGTTAATTGACCAGTTTTAAGAGAAATAGAAACATTAATAGGTTCTAATGATTTAATTAAATTACGAACTACTACATTAGGCATTTGAGAAATACTTAATATACTTTCTGTAGTAAGATATTTTGGATTATATTCTTCTGAAGTTTCTTCCAATGTTCTTACTTTATCATATATTTCATCTACACGGTTTTCAACTTCTTCCATTCTTGAAGCTGCTTCTTCTGTAATTGTTTTACAGCTTTCTAATACATCCCCTATATCATCTAAGATATTATTTATATGATCGTATGAATAAACATTAGTTGTTATCTTATATGTTATTTGAGAAGAGTACAAACTTTCTTTTAAAAGTTTAAACATTGTACATACTGCAGCTTTCTTTCTATAGAAATAATCTTGGTCTTTATATTCTTTATCATCTATAATAGGAGCTACGATTGTATTAGTAGTAGTTCCGTCTTCATTTTTAATTTGTTTAAAATAACCAAATTGTTCTATATAATCGTCACCTTCTATTAGTTTACGTCCATCTGAATAAACCTCAAGTTGGTGTTCATTAAATCTATAAGTAATACCTTCTAAATTAACTATTCCATTAAAATTCATATTAGGTACAAATGTATCTTCATATATAAAAGTTGCACTACGTTGTAGTTTTCTATCAATAGGAGTAGTACATACTCTATGTTCTACTATTGCTTCTACAAATAAATCATTTGAACCATAAATACTAGTATAATCACTACCTATATTATCAGCATTTATCCCTGCATCTAATGGTTCCATTAACATAAATCCTATACCTGAACTGTCAAAATTATCATTGAACTTATCTTGTATATATTCAGTGGTCCAACCAAATTTTAATGCTGCAGCATCTCTAACTTCTTTTGGTATTCCACTTTTATCTATATCATATAAATCATAAACGGTTATTTCTTTAAATTGATCTTCATGTAAATACATTTGATTAATCATTACAGATAATTGTTTTCTGTTTGGTGTGAAATGCATATCTAAATCAAGTTCTCTATGGAAAATAAAATACTGATATTTATTAGGATATTCTGTTACAGGGTTTATTCCTAAACTATTTGCTATAGAAGAATCAAAATAAGCTTTTCTAGTTTGACCATCTGATTCATATACATATTCATCACTCATATCATCATACCAAGTTGAATAAACTTTTGTATTCTTAACTGGTAGATAATTCATTTTGTTAACAGGCACCCACATGTATTGACTATCTTTATATTTTATTAAATAAGTAAGGACATCTCCTTGTATAAGTGCATCTTCAAAACCGTCTGGTCTATTAATACTTTGTAATATTCTAAATTGATTACCTCTAAGAGATTCTCCTTCGTTACCAGCATATGTAGGTAAATCATTACTTATTTCTTCATAGTCAATATTAACTCTTAATAACGAATCATTTAAATAAACATTTAATTCGTTTTCGCCTATGTTATAATCCATATATGTACTGAATATCAACTCTGCATTATCTTGTTCTATAAAATCTGTAGTAACTTCTATTTTATTTTTATAAATAAATTCATCAGTTGCTCTCCAACAATATAAAGTGTTATCTCCCATGTTTAACCATAATGTATTTGGTTTAGGATTTTCTGGTTCTTTTAAATGTATGATTTGTAAATCATCAAAAGGAATACCACATATATATAAAGTGCCTTCACTGTCTGTATATAAATTTCTTATACTTCTTAAATCATTTTTAACATATATATAAGCATGTGGAACATTGTAATCTTCATCTATAAACTCACTATCTATTTCTAAATATGCTATTAAATATTTGGCATCTAAAGGTAGTATAGCAGAAGGTGTAGTTGATGTTGTACCTTCTTTGATTTGTATATTTAAATTTTCATCTATATATAAAGTATCTATACGTTTAGCAGTATAGCTATACGTTACTTCTAAATCATTTAGTAAAGCTCCAGCAACAGTAACTACTCTATCTTGTATATTCCTAACTCTTATAAAATCATCTGAATATAAACTTCCTCTATGTTTTATAGTTATACCTGAAATTTCTGGTTCATAAGAACTTGCGTATTGAGCTGGTAATCTTCTATCTAATGAATAAGGAACATGTTTTAACTGAACAGTTCGATCAGAAGATAAACTTAATGTTTCTTTATATTGATAAAGTATAGGAGGATCAATAGGTATTCTTTTTCCATCTATAAAAATTTCCTCACCATCTTCATCTATAATTGATCCACCAGTCAATTCTATTTCAAAAGAAACTTGGTCTGCATGGACTATTATTTCTAATCCTGAAGCTATACCTACTCCACCCACACTAGCTCTTTCACGAGATAATTGATTTTGTAAATATTCAAAATTCTCTTGTATTTCTTCTGGTCTAATACCATTAGAGAAATCTATAATATTAAGAGCCAAAGTTTTCGCCTCCTTTAATCTTCATCTTCAAAAAATAAAATCGGATAATCTTCACCAACTTTATATTTCTCCAACGCTGCTAGTATTTTATCTTTATATTGTTCATATTTTTTTGGCATTTTTACTATTAACGTATTACTTTTTCTATATGGTCTACCGTCTATATGTCCTATATCTAATAAATCATAATCGTTTTTTGCTTCCTTAGATAATCCACCACCAAGCTGACGCATATCTGTTAAGAATGTATTATCTGTTGATTGATGCATATCTATCTCTGCTAACTTAATACAACCCTCTTCCTCTTTATATTCACTGTCTATTTCATAATGTAATGTATAATCATTTTTGTCCAAATAAACTATATAAACTTCATTAATTATTCTCATTACACCATTGCTATCTGTTTTGATATTATTAATAGTAACTGATAAGTCTACGGTTAGGTTAATATTGTATTTTGAACTTTTAAATGGATATAATTTAACTATCAAAGAGTCTTCATTTTCTATAACAAAAAATTTATTAGTTAAATCTGATTCTATATAATAATAAATCTGATCCACATAATAGATTTTACCATTTTGATATATAGAAATCCAACCTACAGGCTTTTGCACCTCTGTGTATATAGTACTACTATTCATTTTAAATACGAGTCTATTATTAGATACATCTACATAATCTATATTTGCACTGCCTATCAAATCTTCTTTTGTAATAGGAATTTCAGTATTGTTGTCGTATATATCTATTTGATATATACTGTAATCACTATAGTTTAATCCCAGTATTTCATCAAGAGTACGAGAAGATAAGAAATTAGATTTTGTATATAATTTACCATTGACTACTTCGTAATCTGGCACTGAATATGTAATCCATTCGTTTACAGGAACTGATTTTTTATATGTCAATAAATAAACATACATCATTACTTCATAGATTAAATTTTTATGTTTAACAGGGTCTTGCAATACACTATTATGACTTATTATTTCAAATCCTTTTCCTAAATGCTCTATTATCAATACTGGAGAAAGACGATCCATAAATATATTATGAAGTTTTTTACCAGGTTGATTCCAATATTCCGAACGATTTAAATTAAAATATACATCGCTCATTATATTTGTGTTTGTTGATAATAAAGGATTAGTTAGTTTAAATTCTTTAAACGCTCCTATACTTGTAAAAGTCATATATCCTAAATCATCGTTTTTATATCTATAATAATGATGCGTATCACAACCAACCCAAACATTTATATTGTCATCTAAAAAATTACTGATAGTTACTTTTTCTTGTTTCTCTGTATCTAAATACTCACCGTCGTATGACTCTAGAAATAAGAAATCAGCTTCTTCAAAAGACATACTAGTTAAAGCATCTACGTTTCTTTTGTCATTGTTGAAATGTATATTGTTAGTTACATATTTACGCTCTGCTGGATAAGTAAATACTTGAGATAAACGAGAACTAAGATCCAAACTATCAGGATCATCATAACAAGCAACATTAATATAATAATCTGTACTTACATTGTATTTCATATTCTTTTTAGCAGTTACCATATATGTAAATTTATAAGGTATAAATTCATAAGGAGGTGTAAAATATTTTTTCCCTCTTATATCTTTACATAACGGTTCTATAGTAGTCTTTTCCTCATGTTTATTAAAAACAAAACGAGATGTATCTTCTATTAGTTGACCTGGTAGTATAGGCGTCATTGTTATATTCTTATTAGCATCATACTTTAAGAAATCATCTTCTATTCTTTTGTCTAGTTCGTATTTAGTATAATCTAGGTTTACATATGCTAGAGGTATATTTAAATCCGTATCAAATCTAGATTCGTTTATGATTTCTATATCGTGTTTAGAAGGATAAATTTTAATTTGTACCACCTCCTATAGTTATATAGCCATTCAATGTAGGATTTATTCCTGTATTGACATAACGCACTTCATTTATAAATCTTAGATCGTTTATATTATATCCTATGTTGTCATATATCATTTTTAATTTTTTGTCTGGAACTACTGATATATCTACCTCATAACTGTTTAAATGATATCTAAAGTTTAAACAGTAACTATCATTTTTTAAATAATCTACTACTATATATTTATATTTGCTTATATCTTCTAACCTTATTTCTCCAGTTTCTTTATTTAAATATCTTAGATTCTCTTCAAAAATAATATCATATGAATCAGCACATGCATTTAATGAATCAAAGTTTTCATCTTCAATTTCTAGTAATCTATCTAGCTCCCATTTGCTATTATGTTTTATACCATATACAATAACAGAACCTTCGATATCAACTGGTTTGTCTTCTAAGAAGATTGAATATCTAGGTTCAAAATATTCTCTTTCTGTATTAGTAAACCAATAATATTTTTTATCGTTTTTATAATAATATCTATAAGAACTAGATAAATCTAATGGTAGCTCATTTTCATCTATAACCACTATTGGAGATTTTATAACAGCTGGCACATATTCTTTGATAGTATTTTCTATCGTTATATTTGTTGTAATATTTTCTTTATCTGTTATAATAAAATTAGTCATTCTACCATTTATATTGTAGAATATATCTATTGTATCTCCTGTTATGATATACTTAGTACCTTTACCTTGCAAAGTACCAGAAGATGTTGCATAAACTGTTAATACTCCATCATAGTAATAATAAGAATACCAAACAGTAGGTGCTATATTCATATCATACAAACCATATGATCTACTACTATCTTTAAAGATAGCATAATCAGTAGGAGAATCATGCTTTGTACCTGGTACATTTTTTATGTATCCCATAAACTCAAATTTTTCAATGTTTTTTAAGTTTAATCTAAGGTAACTATTATCTATAATTTTTACTGCTTCAAAATCAGGAGATGTTCTTACATACTCATTATCTTTTGCTGTGGTAATAGCAACCTTATTAATACGTCCTTTCGTTCCTTTGAACTTTAAAGACACTGAAGTATTTTCATTTACGATAAAACTGTTATCTGCTCTTAGTATATTTTTTTCATTATCATCAAATCTTTCATCATCGGATAACATTATATATGGCTTTATATCAGAGTCTTGAGATTCATATTTTACGAAGTATTTTCCTTTGTTTAAAGCAATATCTATTTGTTCTATTTCTGCAAGACCTTTACATTGTTTTAATTCAAAACCATCTCTATGAAAGTCTATATATCCGCCGTTGGTATGTTGCATGTTTACTATCCACCCATATGGTATAGTAGATGCAATAGATATATGATTAATGGTATTGTCTTTATTAGAATAATATCCTATAAAATAATCATCAAATTTGTATTCACAGTTCAAAGTGCATACTACTTGATCACCTATGGATATTGAATAAGTATCTTCTCTTTTTCTAAGAATAACTTTTAAATTATCAGTACAAGTTTTAGAGTATGCAGATCTATAAGTACCTAATATTTTTTGCAATGAATTTTCTTTATAAATAACCTCTACTGATTTATGATTTAATCTAAATAATATAGCAGAATTCTCTCTTGTTAATACTTTACTTGTAGCGTTAATAAGTACTATTCCAAAACCATTATTATAATAGTCTATATCTAATTCTATTTGACATGAGCCAGAATATACATAATCGTCATATAGAATGTCTTGTTCATAAAATCTTATACCATCTTGTAATTCTATTCTAGCATTTGGTTTTAACAACTTTATCACCTACTTTAAGAAAGCCCCTATTGATTAAAATAGGAGCTTAAAATTTACTTAATTTCTATATTTATACCTTTTAATTTTATAAATGCTTTACGAGTTTTAAGCACTATTTTAAATTGTAAGAATCTAATATCGGCAAAGTTAATTACATTACTAACTTTTAGATTATCATTAAGTTTTATTTCACGCCAATTACTCCACACGTCTAAACGCTCTGAATCTCTTGAGCTTCTAATCTGTATGCTTACATCATTTATATTACTGATATCAATAATATCTATTGATTTTACGAAGCAATTTGTTAGTTCTTGCAAATCGTATATCTTAGATTCAATATATCCAGACTGTTTGGTTATTATACTTAATGGATCTTCATTAGAACTTACATATTCCGCAAATATAGATATATTATTAATATATTTATTTGCTGGCATTGTTATTTTTATTTTAATATAAGATTTTAAATATGATGATTGTACATGGAATTTATTATTTCTGCTAATAGTACCGCATTGTACATATGTTCCATTATATCTATCGCAAGACTCTACTACGATATCAAAATTCTTCATATTAATAAAATCTATATCATTAATTTTAAATATTAATTGCTTAATGTTGTCTACGTCTCCCAAGAAAATAGGTTGTGTTTCAAGATAGCCATCTCTTGTTGTTGTATATATATAATCAGGACCTATTCCTATGTTAGTTAGTATACAGCTTTTAAAATCTTCATCTTTATCTAGACTATAAATTTGAGTTACATGCCAATCTATATTCGAAGTTGTTTTAAATGAGCCATCTGACATCAAACCTGCTCCAAAAGGTTTATAATCTAAATTAGAATTTAACATCATTTTGTATCTAGAACCTTCTACTCTTTTTTCATATAAATTAAATCCTAGTAATGAAATATTTTTAGTATGAGATTCATAGATTGTATTAGGATCTGTAGATATTACTATATCGTCTATTATACCTTCTAATTGTACAATTAAATAATAACTATAACCTTTTGTTTTGATTATATTTACATTTCTTATATCTGAATTATTAAAAGCTATTTCTTGTTCTATTCCTATATTCAATGCTCTATTGAAATCAATATTTAAATATTTTTCTTCTTTACCTAAAAATACTTTTAGATTTTTATTGGCATAGAAGCTAATATAATTAGTAACATTGTCCGTTAAATAATCAGTTATATCTAAATAAGCATACCCATTCTCTATTTCTGGAGTAAAATATAAACCAAAACCATTTAGTCCATCAACTAATTTCATGTTCATTCCAAAACTATTCCAGTTATTAAATGACTCACATGATGTTAAACTATTAAGTTTTGAAATACCATAAGTTAATGGTTTTTTACAATCGAAATTATATAATTCTGCAACACCTTTTAATCTCATTTCACTATTATTTAAATAATTGTTTGTTGGTTTATAAGTGATTATTTCTCCGCCTGATATATCTATATTGCTTGAACTATATAGTGCATTGTTTTTGATTTCTTCAGAATTTTTTTCGCTGAATAAGTAATACTCTCTACCGTTGATATAATAATACCCTGTTTTAATTAATAATGTAGGCTCTTCTGTATATTTATTAAAAATTATTATATCGTTTTCTAATTGAGCTTCAAATGTAGGATTATCACATGATACGTAAACCAAATCGCTATCTTTAAATTCATTGTAATTTGTTAAATATACTTTATCTCCACTTTCAAATAATAAATTATTATTTTTATCTGACATTTTATATTCTTTCATAAAAGAATAAGCTTCCACGTCAAAATCAATGGCTTTATATAAATAATCTATATCGAACACAAAAGCAACTGGTTTCTTAATGCTATAAACTAAATAAATTTTTGTATTATTACTAATCAATTCATGATCTTTCCAAATTATAATACCTTCATCTTTTAATATGTTATATTCAGTTATTTCATCTACATATTGTCCTTCAAAAGGACTAGTACTTATATGATATATAGTATCTATATTTGAATATGTTAATTTATTAAATCCATCTGCTTCGACTATAACTTCTTCATGTTTTAATAGATAAGCTTTCTTCTCGGTACCATCATAATAATCATATTTTATACTGATATTATCATTATCTGTTTTAACTATAAATTTTTCTGTATTTAAAACAGTATTATCAGTTAACGAATAAGTATCTTTGATATCAGCAGTAGAGCTTAATATAACTGTATCGTCTATATTGTACGTTGTCATATTATATGATAAATTATTTAGCATATCAACATTGTTTTGTATAGCTATATAAGAGTTTGTAGTTCCTATTGACCAAGTAGGTAAATCATATATATCTGTATCTGCATTATCATAGCCATGGAATCTAACTACTACATAGTCTTTTATTTCGTCTTCATTAAAGACCTCTACTCTATAAAATAGTAACTTGCTAGTATCTAATGATGGAGAGAAATTGTTTGTAATAGGTATGTTTCTATTGTATTCAACGCAAGTTGTATATTCATTAATAGCTTGATATATTTGTGCTCCTTCTGGATAAATACTTATATAATCAAATGAATGCATGGTTGAATAACTTCTATTTTCATAGCCATTATTAGAACCATATATAGAGCCCAAATCTTCTGGCATAACCATGGTATATTTAACTATATCTAATCCAGTAAATACTTCTGATTTTATATTAACAAGCATATTATAAGGAGTACCTCCTGGATTTTGTCTACCAAGTATTAATCCCTTAGAACTTTTACTACAATAAATTTTATCATAAGTAGGATCAAAATCTTTTACATAGAATTTAATTAAATCTCTTAATGTAACGATTCTAGCCTGTACCATTCTAGTTCCCTTAATAGTAATGGTATCAACTATTTGTTTGTTTTTTAATCTTATATTGTAATAAGTTTTACCACTTTCTTCTATGCGTTCAAGAACTATAGTATCGGATGGTATATCTTCTATATCAGAATATTCTGATAAATCAACTCTTATATACGCATTGTCATCTATTGCTTTGTATTGAGTATATGGTCTATAGTCTTCTACTACATCTCCTGTTTCAAAACCATTATCATCTATTTTAATTAGGTCTATTATACCATTTGTTTTAATTTGGAATACTCTAACACAATTATCCATATTTGGAATTGCTCTAGTATTAAAAGCAATATCCTTAAAATCTTCCCCTATATAAATACCTTTTATGTATGGAGAGCATCCAGTAAGGGCAGACATTTTCAATATCAATTCATTGTTATAAAAATTACCTAATTTATATCCTTTATCGGTTTTAGTTAAAGAACCATGTTTAGTATCCAATGTAATAGAGTAATTGCTATATTGGAAATTACTAAACTTAACATCTTGAATAGATATTATATTCATAGTTAATGATATTTTTCTAGGAATATCTGTTTTCTTAGTTTCAAATCTTATTTGATCTCCTAATTCTATAGTTTGTTTCCCGAATACTTCATCATCATATTCCATAGTTATTCTAGCATTAATATTTTCATCTGATATTCTAAAAGATAAATAGTTTGCTACTATGTTTATTTTAAGAACCTTATCTTCTATAGAATAATCTCCACGCACTACAAAATTATCATCATTATCCCAATATCCACCTATACATGTTATTAAATAATCTGGTATTCTAACTGTTTTACAATCATATATATAATTTACATATAATCCTGCTTTGTTAGTTAAAGATAAAGTAGCTTCAGCTTCACTGTATCCATCATCTAAAGTAATGTTTCCTTGGTTATTTTTTAATCCTTCACTTGTGGTAAAATGAGCCACGTTATTTAAAATCATTTTTGTTGCTGAACTAACTAATTCATATTCACTATTTAATACAAACCCTGGAGTTTCTATATCATCCAATAAGTCCGTTATAGATATAATATCACCAGTATCTTTGTTTGTATATAAGACAACAGCCTGTGCTATTTTTAAATCATAACCCGTTTTGCTTTTGAATCTTAATTTATATGAATTTCTATTGTTTTCATCTAAAATATTATTTTCTATTTTCTCTATATTTCTACCCCAATCAGTAGCTATATCTTCTATAAGTATATCTTCTGTTTTAGTTTCTGATTCATATAGTTGCATATAGATTTCATCATAAGATATATCTCTTAATTCTGAGGCTTCTATTTTATATAGTACTTTAGTTTTATTTAAAATGTTATTGTATTTAGTCAATGTAAAATGTATGTTATTGTCTATATATTTATCGTAAACATATTTTTGAAATGCTTCTAATGTTTTTTTATAAAAGAAAATAGTCGCATCTGTTTCCATACTATTATCAGATAACACAACTTCTAAGTCTTTGTATGAGCCGACTCCGTTTTGCCAAACATCTACTACTTTGTCCCATACATGAGGTAGATATTCTATAGATTCAAAGTTATATTGCCAGTAATCTATATCCCAACGTTTAGTTCTATAAACATCTCTATTGACTTCAGCCAATAAATCTAATAGTGTTTCGTAATCTTCATATGCTTTTATTAGATTTTCAGGAGTTGGTCCTTCTATTTTAATATCATTTATTGTTATATCAGGACAATCTGTTAACAGTTCTGATACAATAGCATGTTTTAATCCTTCTTCTGTACCGTTAGGTAAGTTCTCTGTTATATATAATATTCTATTTAATAACTCTTTATTAGTTTCATTTTCATATCTACGAGTGTTTACAAATGTAGCAAATTCATCGAATATATTCCATACATGAACTTTTTTTAATTTATATTCAGTAGACATTTCATCTATTTGTACAATAATGGTATCTATATCAAGATAGTCTTCTACTTTTAAATAAATTTTACCTTCTTCATAGAATAATGAATCTGATTCTTTTTCGAATTCTTTTATATCACTTTTTAAAAAATATTGTTTATCATTATAGAAAAAAAGTATGTCATCAAAATCATCTATTAACCCTATATTGGCTGTATAAATAAAGGCCATTACTTCATCTTCATGGCCTATGTAATTATATAGAAAATAAGAGTCTATATATTCTTCTATAGCTTCTTCAATTTTAACAGATTCATCTAATATAGAAGACATCAAACGCCCTCCTATTGATGTTTGATGTCTCTTTCTTATATCACTCCATTGTGGGAAGAATTCTATAGCTCTTTTAATCATTTTTGAATAATCAAACATTTTAATTGTCTACCTCCCACCATATAATTTCATCTAACATAAATTTTGCTTGTATAGTTTGTAACAATTCGAAATCTGGAAGTTCTTCGTCGTTATTAAATAATTGAACTACGCTAAAATATTCTACTCCTTCCACATTTAAACCTATTTTGTTTAATTCACCTACATATAAACTATCTCCAGGTGCTATACTATTTATATATAATTTTATACGTTGTTTAATATTATTTTGAGCTGTTTGTTTATCATAACCTTCTTTTACGTCTAAATATGTAACAAGTTTTATGAAAGAAGGTTCAGCTATTTTGAAATAAACCAAAGATGTTGGAGCAATAACCGCCCCTATTCTTTCACTGGCTTCTTGTAATGCTTGATTTTTAGCAACTTCTGTATATTCTAAAGGTATTAGATATATAGTTGCAGTTCCTAAACCATGTGTATAAGGTACATAATTTGCAGCTACACTATATAATAATTCTTTACATCTATCTTCTATAGCAGTTCTATTACACGCTGCATTTCTTTGTACCCAGTTACTTAATCTATATAAGTAGTTTGCATCCGATTCATTATCTAATCTAGGACATCCTAAAAAATAACCAGTATCATCTAATTCTTCACCTTCTTGACGTGTGAATAAATATGGTTTTTTATTATCTTCAATAGCTTTATATATTGTATTTAATATATCTGAAACAGATTTTATTATCATATCTATAACAGATCTAGGTTCGATATCTATTTTGGTACGCTTATAAAAATTTTGTTTTAAATCGTTATAAATCTCTTCAAATGATTTGATAGTAATCACCGCCTAAACGTAATAGTAATAAACTTCTTCATTATTTATTATTACTATTTTGATAGTATTGTGATAATTAAAATAATCACTATTTATAGTATAGGCTTCGACTGTGCAATTAGGTAGTATATCTGATATAGCATTTTTAACTTGCGCACTTATTTTATTTAATAATTTTGATGTCTGCATATCTGAATGCATTAATTTAAATAAGTCCGCCCCTAAACTTTCATTCCCTAAAACGCTTCCTGATTCTGATTCTAATCTAATTCTGATAGCTTGTTCTATATAACTTGAATCTTGAACCGTTATATTTCGTTTGTCATCTTTAGGTTTATGTATATAAAAATCAAAATTAAAATTAGAACTAAATTCTAACGGTTGAATTCCTAAGTTTGATATAGTATCTTCTTCGGGTTCTATAGGATGACTTATACCTGTAGAAGGAACTATTCTATATATGGAATCTGTTTTAGCAACATAAACTTTCATACCTTCTTTCAAAGATTGTATAGAATCTATTTCATCAAAATCGCTAACATATACATCCGCTCTTAATTTTTTCTTGTTATCATATATAGTGTTAGCGTTATTATCTATCATGAAATTAAATAACAAAGCTTGAGATGGTGCAATATAAAAATTAAAATCAAATATATCATTTCTTGCTGTGAAATCCATAACTGAAAATGATAAGTCCCCTGTATTTGTTAAAAACAAATCATAACCTGACATTCAATATCACTCCTTTTTTGTTTCAGTATTTTCTGGTACAGTTAAATTATTTAAGTTACGTTTGTATTCTAATAAGTCCTCTTCATAATCTTCTTTAAGAGCTAAACGATCATCAATAGTATAAGCATCTAATAAATTTCCGAACACTGGAAATCTAGCTGGCCTTCTTATTAGAACATATTGTTCAAGAGTGGGCTCCCAAGCTTTAACTAGAATAGTTGAATTAACTGTTAAATCTCCCATAACGGTATTCATATTTTCAACCATGTTTGTAAACTCTATCAATTGAGTATTAAATTTATGTCTATTAATAATTAAATCACTTGTTGTTAACTCTCTTTGTACTGTATTAGATATAGACTGCATAGCAGTTTCTGTTGCTACACCACTTTCTTTATCGCATTTATACTGAGCATAGATACCAGAATTTATTGTGGTAGTACCAGATTGTTTTGTGACCATAGTTGTCCCTGACTCTTTATTTATAAAACCTACGTCTACTGTAGGTTTAGCATTTTTTGTTTTTACAGATTCATTAAATAGATTTTCTTTATTATTTTGATTGTTAGCCATATTACTCCTCCTATAATAATCCTATTGTTCCGCATCCTCCTCCAGTATTATCTGGATATATATCACTATAAAGTTCTCTATTTGTAGCATTCATATTATTCATGTCTACTCTTCCTACAATTATGAAACGTTTATATTGTTCAGTAACTCTCACATAATCCCCTGGTTTAGGATCCCAAGGTATTTTATTTCCTTCAGCATCTAACTGGCATAATACATCATATATAACAGAATTAATACCGTCTCTCGTTGTAAGAGAGACAGTACAAGTTCTGTTGTCTTCATTGTATTCTATTATTTCACCAATTTTTTCTTGGCCATTTCTATATTTTGTATTTCCAGTTAGGACATCTGATTTAATTGCTTTACTAAGCATTCCCATTATAACCAGCTCCTATTTGTTATGATTTTTACTAGCTTCTGGATAAACAGATATAACAAAATTTTCTCCGCTTTGTTGATAAGCAAACAATGGATATTCTACGCCATTCATTTTCCAAGTAGAGCTTGCTTTTATATTATCTAAAGCCTTTTTAAGTTGTTTTTGATCGTTACAATGTAATTCAAATACGAATCCTGTATTTTTCCAGGTACGTATATCATTAACCCTAACACCACTTGTGAATTCTAATTTTACTTTAGACATATTCTGGTCATTAAGTATTAGTTTTAATACATATAAAGCATCGTCTTTAATCATTGGCATATCTAATATAGGATATGAACCTAAAGCAGCAGTAGGGTTTGTTTGAGCAATAAATCTAATAATTCTAGCCCCTGATTCAAAAGGTAGATTGACAGTGATAGGCCCAGTTGAATGAGCTATTTTAAATTCTTTAACAACACTATGTGTACCAGCGATTGCTTTTTTGATGTCTATGTCATCTTCTATTGGATATAAATCCAATAAATTTTTATTTGTATATATAGATGTTTCGTTTATATCAGTAGCCGAATTTGCTCTGTATTCTATTTTTTTACTTGGATCTATATCTCTGCTGGTAGAAACACCAAGTATTCTATGTTGTAGATAAGTAGGATCAGAACCATCTTTTGTATCAAAACTAACTAATCTATATTTAGTTCTTAACATTTGAATAGATGCAGATCTATTACTAAATTCAGATGATACTTCTCCAAAAGCATTTTGATAAACGCCTTCCACAGTTTGTATAGGCTGAGCGCCATCTAAAGTAGTCAGTGTATTTGACCAGTTGCCAACTGTAGCATTGTATTCATCTCTATTCATAAATATATTTAAAACAAAGCCACCTATTCCCCAAGCTTTTTCATCAAGAACTTTAACACTTTCAGTTACTATACCTTGTATAGAATCTTCTGCATCTTGTTCAGTATATGCATAACCAACAACAGAACCTTTATGTCCGTTCATACCTGCTATATAAGGTCTTTGATTTTTAAATAAAGGATAAACATCAAGTGCTTGTATGTTTCTTATCCATCTAGTCAAAGATGATTTAGCATTTTGAGTAAGGATAAATACTCCTGCTGCAATTACAACCATCCACACCCAAGTGGTGGCAGTAACGGATCCCAAAGCACTACCTATTGATTTTAAGAAGCCCGATCCTTTAGAAATTTTAAAGAAATTACATATTTTAGCGGTTGCTCCAGCACCAAGCCCACCTTCTACTCCAGATGCTGCAAACAGTGAAGTAAAAAATTGACTTGCTCCTACTACCATTTTACTACTTATTCTAGCCAATGGAGCTATAACAGCTATTCTACCTGTAACAACACTTACTAATCCAGCCATAACTGTACCAAATATTTGTTGTGAAGCTATTTCATGTGGATCATCTTGTCTAACTATTAAATCAGGGTAAATTGTAGTAGTAAAACCTGTTGCAGCATTCATAGAGAAAACAACAGCTTCGACTTCGAATTGACCACACATATCTTCATATGTATCTGTTATACTTATCCTATCATAAGGTTTAACAGATGGATCTCCAATAACACATAGTTCTCCAGTGTACATATTCATAACAGATTCACGTAAAGTATTAAGCGTTATACGTTCTGCCAATGTTTTATTAACTTTATCTGCATTAGCATTTAAGTTCCAATCTTCAGCGAAATGAGTTATGAAAGGTACGTCTATACCACCGTTACCTGCAGCAATTAAACCTGTATCAACAGTCATAGATTTTTGATATTCTGGATATATATTCATATCAAGATATATAGGACCACAAGTTTTTTGTTCAGATCCCCAAATTATATCAGTACCTTCCCATATACCTGTAGCATTTGTTTTCATATTTTTTTCAGATGCTTTAATAGAGTTATAAATAATATCAGTGTATGAATCATAATAATGAAATTGTTGGAATGGTTTACGTTTCTCTATGTATTTACCATCAGTCATAGCATAATCATATGCATAATAATGATTTCGTTTACATAGACATACAGTACTTCTAAATCCAAAATCTCTTATTGCTCCTATATAGCCAACACCTGAATAAGCGGCCATGGTTAATAAGTCCCAGAATGTTTTATCTTGAATAGTAGTATTCAAAGTAGGTGATACCGACATACTACCTTCTCTTTGATATAGAGTATTTACACCAGCTAATAAAGTTCCATCTACTACTTCATATAAGTTTTGTGTAGGCTCTCCTTCAGAGAATATTTCACCAAAACGTTTGTCTCCAAAATGATATATGCCAAACGGGTTATCTCCGAAATAAGCATCACTTGTATAATCACGAATTAAGTTTTTCATTACTCCACCGTGTTCTGCAGTAAGAATTTGACTTAATAAATTACGAGGTGATAAACCTCCACGAGCCAATGAACCACGAACATCTTTGAATAATGTACACCATGATTGAGATTCAACTAAATTAGTAGCATCTAAATCTCCTAAAGCATTTAATGGATTAACTAATTCTTGTCCATCTCCTTGTCCTATAACTGTAACAACATCACCTACATCTACTTCAGCTACTTTACCATTAAATACGACTGGTAAACCAGCAGCATCAGAACCATATCCCATTCTTATATGCAATCTTACACCAGGTTTTAAAATAGTTTGTTCTAAATTATCTTTACGTTTTTTAATAGCAGCTTCTTTAGATATATATTGACGCGGAGAGAATATACTTGTAAAGGTATCTCTAATGCTATATAAATCTACATAATTTACTTTAGATGCATTATCATATTCACTAGCATAAGAACCGAACATATTTGTCATAACAAAACTGCATGTATCCGTTGGAATTTTTCTAGATTTTGTTACCATTAAATCACTTATAGCGGACATATTATAGAAATTATCGAATAATTTCCATGAACCTATACGTCTACCTTCATCTATAAACACTACATAGTATGTAGGGAATGCTCTAATTAATCTACCACGTTTATCGTTTACTAACATATCATAAAAACTATGTAGTAGATAATATTGAGGATTTTCAGCAGCTTCTGTGAATGCTTCCTTCATTAGGTAATTCATTACTTTCTGTGAATCAGATGTTGTAGATGCATTTGTATCTGTATTTTTAGAATCTATAACATTGCCTGATAAAGCCATTAAGAATTTACTTATTAACTGGCCTGAAGTATTAGAAGCTCCAAGTAATGTAGCGCTTAATGTATTTAAATCATTTAGTTTTCTTTTATATAACAAATCTCTAAATGTAATATCTGGACCAGTTAATGTTTGTGCTGCAGCTTCTGCAAATGGAAGTATCATTCTTGTACAAAATGATTGAGCATACTGTGTTTCTAGATTTCTTAACAATTCTAATTGATCGTTATTTCCATCTCCTTCTTCTCCAGTTTTGTCATCGAAATTTTCTTGTATGTCTTCATCATAATAATCTTTCATAGTCTTAGTACTAAAACTACTTGTTCCTGATGAATATATATAACTATCTATTGCTTCTTTTTGTGCTTCATCTTCTACTTCTTTTAAGTCCTCTTTTAAATCTTCATAATATAAAGTAGCTATTATGTCCAAATCTGATATTATTAAACCATCTATAATTTGTTTTCTTAAATACACTAACATTACTCTTAAAAATGCAAGAGCATTACCTGCAGCATAATTAGATATACATTCTATATACTCTTTAAGTTCATCAGAGTTTTTATCAAGTTTATTGTAATAAGGATCTATAAAGCCGTCTTTATAATCATTATAAAATTTCATTGTCTTACCATTGCCTAAATAGTCTACTTGACTTTCAGGCATTATACGTGCTTTAATTTCATCTTTAGTTTCTTTTTTAATTTGGAACATACCAAATGCGAAACCTTTTTCTATTGCATCTTTTTTTGTTTTAGCATACTTAGGATTCGCCGCTGTTTCGATAGCGACATGTGGAACTGCTAGTAAATCTTTATAATCTTTTGTTCCATCGTTTTTAACTATTTTTCCATCGGCAATTAAATATTGTTGAGGGAAGTAAGTTTCCCAATCATTGTCTACTAGTTTATGAGTTTCACCTGATTGCGCACAACCTGCTGCAAATAAATATGCATCCATGAATTGTAGTACAAATGGTTCTTCAAATTTAGAACATTGATTCTTCCAGTATTCAACACGGTCAGTAGTTGCATATCCTATTTCACCCATTGGACACATTAATTTTAATAATTGATTTACTTCAGAATCTTTATCACCTATAAATTTCTCCATAGCGTTACGTATTTCGTAATCTACATGTTTCATTTTTAAGTTTAAAGTATCTACTCCATATGGATCTAGGTCTTTCATAGTCATTGGTTTACTAAGAATAGAATCTATTTTTTCTATGATTTCTTTTCTTCTTTTAAATATCCCAGTATAAGTAGAGTTCTTTCTATCTTCTATTGGTGTGTTTTCTTCTGAACATAAATTTGAAAGTTCACATTGTCTAACGTATTTTTCTATTCCTGCAGGACATATAGTTGCTTCCCAACCAGGTTTTATTTGCCATCCTTCTTCTACATCATATAAAGTCATTGCTGTAAGTGCATCTACATTACCTGCAAATTCAGGATCTTGTTCTATACTTGATGCTTTTTTCTGCGACTCTACACCATCAGAAGAATTAATTGCATCTGTATAATAGAAAGCATTTCCGTTCATTTTTTTAATTTTTATACCAGTAACAGCTTCTAGTTCTGTTATTAATTTCTGACCAGTGCTATCAGAATAAAGTGCTTGAATATTTCCTTTCTTATCACATTCATAGTTTTCATCATCTGTTTTAAGAATGCCTTTTTTAATAAAAACATCCCTGATAGTTTGCTTTATTATTTGAGAAGTATATTGGAATGCATATACCATATAAAAATCTGGATCTGGATATGTTCTAACACGTCCAGCATATTTTAAAAATCTATAACCTATTTGATTAAGTTCCTCTAATGAAGGTATATCTAAATCAGGATAAGTTTCTGCTAAAGCTAAAGTATTTTGCATATCGAAATAAGTATTAATACCTTGTTCTGATAAAGTAGTTATATCCGCTTTGCTATCTAATTCCATCATCATCTCACGATTACGCATTGCTCTATCTACAGAAGTCATTCTCATTCTTATATCATATACACCAGGATATCCTTCTAGATTTTCTATTTGTATAGAATCAATAAGAACTTCATTTATACCTGCCATATTTAAAACATTTTGGCGTACTCTTAAAGGCCAGCAGTTGATAATACGTCTATATTGTTTAGCTATATTCATAGAATGTGAAGGCAACACATTAAGCATTGATATAATTAATGAATTATCTGTTACTATTCTTAATTCAATAGATAAATCTGAAGATCCCATATATTGAGGAGCTGATCCATCCATCATTTTTAATGACATTTCTGTAAACGTATTAGACATATTAAATGCTAAACCTTGTAGAGGTACTTCTTCTAAATAAGATTTAAATTGCATCGCCGCTGGATTCAAATAGTCATATACGTTTTGTATATCCGGTGTGCCATCTACATCATTGTTGTATTTTTGCATAGCTTCCATTTCTGGACAAGAAATAGACATACTCTCTCCTAGAGTAGCATTGTTGGAAACGTTTGTTGTAATAGAAACTGTTAATCGTTCTCCTTTAAATACATCATTTGATGTTGATAATCCCATTAAATCTCTTAAGTTTTCTTTAACAGAAAGCATATCTTCTGAACTTAAATTTGTGCCAGTTATTTTAAAATGAATTTTCCAAGTTAATGTTTTATCATTAATGTTATATTCTTCATCTGTTGTATCATATTTTAAAGCACCGCTTGATTCTACTTGACCTGCTACATCCATAATCATGTCTTTTAAAGCTTTAAATGCTTTTTTCCCACCATCAACTCCATCAACGAAAGAGTTACCGTTACTAGAAAAAGCATCTTCTTTTAATACATTTTCTCTTGTAGCTAAATTATTTCCAGTAAATAAATCAAACAAAGATAATTGACAATTATCAGATAAGTTTTTCGCAAGAGTTGGATTTACTGATAGATTATTATACACAGAACCTACTCTATTAAAGAAGTCTTTTCCAGCATCAGTTAACTCAACTGTAATAGCTCGTTGTCCATAAAAATCTCTATCTTTTTTAATAGCCAATGCAGCACTTAACCAGTCTTCATCTGGAGTGTAAAAACTTATAGTATCTGATTTATCACAGAAATTCAATGGTTTTAATGGATTACGAGATTTATAAAATTGGTTATTATATTCTGGAGTATTGTATTCATACTTAGCCAATCTAGAACCTTGTGCTATAAGTCTTTGATAATAATATCTAAAGATTTCCCAATGAAAACATTTAGCAAATATAGGATTCATTTCTGTTATCTGATTCATATTTTCTATTTGAGCTTCGACTGTTTGATTATTATCACTTACTTTCAATCCGTAATCGAATGGTATATCAGGCATGAATATACGATAATTAAAATCTCTTAATGTTAAAGTAGCTTGAAGTAATCTAGGAAAACCTTCTACTGTATTAACATTTAAATTAACAAGACTCACTGCTTCTATACCAAGCACATCATTTACATATGTATTTTCTATAGGTAAATATGGAGCTACTTTAAATTGTGCTATAAGAGCACGCAAACCATTCATATAGTAAGTCATCTTTTGTCCATTAGGTAATGTTTCTTCATAAGGTATACCATTAATACCATATTCATCATAGAAGTATAAATCTACTTCTAGATATTGTTCTCTGGCAGTTACACCTTTAACCATAGAACCTTTACCACGAAGTATATTTACTTTTTCATATTCTACACCAGATACATTTCTTATTGCTGTTGGAGGTATTAAAAATAAAGTATCTCCTAACATCATAGTACATGATCTAAATGCTTTAAAATCTATTCCAGTTATATTTTTATGAAATTTCAAACGGTTTTGATATGATTCTTTTGTGGCTTCTTCTAATGAATCTAAATACTTTAAATTGTTTTTGTTATAAGACCATAAATCAAAAGCTTTTGCGTTGTCTCCAAATACTGAATTAAGTTCAGGAGAACTAGATAAATCTGTATATACTTCGGTAGCATCAACATGTGACATTACATATTTATTTAAGTTGACCCACATCATTTTACCTTTGATTTCTGTATAACAATATACTTCACCAACAAAACGTCCATAACCATCTGTTCCGAATGGACAATAAGTTAATCTAGTTACTTGAGCATTATCTGTCATAGCATTATTCCATTGATCTATCATTGCACTGACAGCTTTATCTGCGTTCCACCAATGATTGTAATATAATTTATATTTACCAGTGGTTTTTTGTGCCTTAGAACTATTAGCATCTAGTTTTAATACGATTCTATCAGAATTTTTAAGAACACTATAAGCAACTGTTCTTGCTCTATATCCTTCTGCTAAAGTATTTAATTCAGAATCATCACTTGAAACTATAATGTTACATTGATATTCATTTGTATTTATTAATGAGCTAGAACCATTATAATATTCCCATTTATTAAATTCAGATATTTCAAAGTATTTATTGTTTTCATCATCGTAATACCAACTGCATTCTGTATTTAAATTTCTTTCTGTAACAACTCCACTTTTGTAATTGTATTTTCTATAAACAGCTCCATTGCCTTTTGATTTAGCTTCTTTTATAGTCATCTTTTTGATTTGACTTTCTTTCATAGGTAAGCCATTATAGTGAGGTAACTCTGGACAGTTTATACCAATACATCTAACTTGTAAAGTTTTACTATTTAAATCATTTTTTTCACAATAGTCTTGAAAAGAATTATACGATCTACCGTCATGCATAGTAAATTTTCCAGTAGAACTTAAATCAGAAAAAGTAAAATGATAGGTATCGCCATCGACTGCGTTTAAGTGCATTTCTTTTTTTAAATCAACTAATGCGCTTGGAGTACATTCTAATATAAATGTATTATCTGAATGATATCCAGGAACAAAGCTATTAGGTGTTTCACAATAGAAAGCTGCACCTTGTATTTCTTTATCTTCTGATGACCCTACTAAACCTTTAAAAAAATCATATGCTAAATCATCAGAAAACATTTCTTCAAGATTAGGTAATCCTTTTGAAATGTCTATATCTTCTCCCATGTTTTTTCTAGCTTCTAATAAATCTTTAAATTTCTCTGACATAACTTTAGCATTATCATCTACGTCTTTATAGTCTATCCATTCATCAAGTTCATAATTATAAAGCTTTCCTTTGTTTTTATTATCATCTTCTTCTTTCTTCTCATTTATTTTTCTTTTAACCCATTCAATTAAAGATAAAGCATGATCAACATACCAATTAAGTACATCTAAAGGTGTAAAGAATTTTTCATCAAACTTTATTAAATAATCACAAACTAAATTAAAATAATTTTCAAATATATTTATAAATTCATCTGCTGCATCTGGCAGAAGTTTTTTTGCCCAATCTAGTATTGTTTGAACATTCTCTTTTGTCCATTCAAGAATACTAAAACCTTCGTCTTTTTCCTCTTCCTTTTCTTCGTCTTTCTCTTTATCTTTTTCTTCGTTAGCCATTATCCCACTCCTTTCTATTTAATAAAGCGGCGCAGATATACGCCGCTTGTTATTAGAAGTAATTGCTTAAGATATTCTCGATATCTTGATTAGAATATCCGCCTTCTTGAGAAGTTTTTAAACTCATATTTATATTAACAGCGCCTCCTACCGAAGAATTGGCAGCTTGTTTTAGTGCTCTTTTCAGTTGTCTATTACCTTTTTTAGTATCTCCCTTTATATTTATTATATAGCCACCTGTGTTATTAGGAGCCATTTGAGGAGCTTCTGGACCAAAGGACATTCTAGGTTGTGTTTGTTGCTGAACTACTTGTTCAGGATTAGCATCATTTAATGGATTACCTGATGCGTAACCAGCAGCTATTAATCCTCCTGCTAAACCTAAAGCTCCCATAGCTAATGCTCTACCTGCACTAGTACTAGCTGTACCTTCTGTTGCCCAATGTCTTATTTTTTTCATACCTGATTCAACGACTTTTGCAGCAGCATCTGTACTTGTTTGTCCTAATTTATTAGCGCGTCTATATCCTTCATCCAGTGAATCAACTGCAGGTTTTGGTCCTCTAGCTTTAGGTCCACTATCTGTACTAGCTTGTACACCTGTTATACTTTCAATCATTGAACCCATAAAACTATTATCCATCATACCTTGTACTTTTTCCATAGCATATGGACTAGCTTTTCTAGAACCTATACTAGAATAAGCAGTTGCTACTTTCTTCATGTCTTCATTTGAATAGACTTCACCATATGCTCTTATTGTCATATCGTACATGTATTCAGCTATTTCATCTTTGTTACTTAATGTTAATTTTTGCCCAGTCATATAATCAACAGGATCAAGTTTATTTAATAAGTTTTCGTATTGCGCTACAGCTTTACCTGCATCCATATGCTCACGCATCCATTGCATCGCATTTGCATAATTAGAACCTTCTTTCATATCTCCTAAACCATTACGTTTTATATCATTAAGTATATTTCCTAATGTAACTACTTTTTGATCACCAGCTTTTAACGTAATTTTTTTAGAAGATATTGAACTTTGTTCTATCTCATAAGCCATTCTATCTAAAATACTGGATTTAACTTTATTATAATTAGAACTACCTTCTACACCATAATAATTTTTCATGGCTTGTGATGCACCAAAGAATGAATGGTTGACATTACCAACTGCACTTATCCCTAGTTTAGATAACGACTCTGCATGATAAGCATTAATACGCACACGTTGTTGTACTGCTTTTTGTAAACTTTGAACAGTAGCACCTTCAATTAAATTGTTCTCACCTAACTGTTCAACAGCATATAAAGCTTTATCTAATACATCAGTTTCGTTTTTAGCATAGTCTAATATGTTTCCTGATTCAGGAATTAATTCTTTTAATTCTTTAGCTAAATTTGAATCTATTCCAGCTATATCGTCCATTCTATTTCTTACTATTGATAATAATTCATTTGTTTCAGTTAAGTTATTTTTAACATCTCTGAAGCTAGGATCATAACTTAATGCTAATGTTTTTTGTCTACCTAATATAGATTTACCACCAGCAACTTCTGCTATTACAGATTCTCCATTACCCATAATCATTTGTGCTCTTCTTGTTTTCATTAAATCATCTATATTAGTTTTTACTGCTCTTTCATGATATGTTCTATTAGTAGAACTTGCTTCTACATATTGATGAATATCTATACCTCTGAAATCGTCGTATGCTTTTTCATCAATACCATTATTTATAACAGTTTGTCTAACCCATGCTTCTCTTTCATTATCATTCGCAAATTTCATTTTATCAGCTTGTTCTAATGCTTGTAATCTTTTTCTTTCATATAAAGCATGACTAACTGTACCTTGTTGTAACATAAATCCAGAACGAGAGTCCCCGTCTGAGTCAGCTAACATTTTTAATAATGTTTCTTTAGTCATATAAGTAGCATTAGTTGAATGCATATCTGCACTATCCATTAAGTAATGTCTTGCAGTTGTCAATGATGTATCTCTGATGTTAGGATAACGGTCATCTATCATAACTGCCCCATGAGTTTTTAAATAGTCAACCATTTCTTCTTTAGAATTCATACCAAATTCTTTTAATGTTGCATCTTTAAAGAACCCACGCTTTTCAAACATTTCATAACTATCAAACATAGCATCATAGTATATACCTTGTTGTTGCCAATGTGCTATAGACTTACCATGAACCATAGCTTGTTCTAATAAAGGATTTTTATGATCTGGTAAACTTAATATTTTAGTACGGTCCATAGCTGCATATATTTCTGTCTTAGCCATTTCATCTACCAAGCCTTTTTTAACAACGAAGTTAGAAGTTGATTTATTTACTGCTTCTACTTGATCTTTTAAACGTTGAACAACAGCTTGACGTCTATCTGTTTCTTGTCCTTGTAAATCTAAATATTCATCTTGATAAATATTAGACATTACACTAGCAGCCTTATGCCAGTCTTTTTTAATGTCTACATCTTCTAATGCAGTACCCATACCCGGAACAGCTACAAAACGCTTTTGACCTTGCCATTCTGGCATAGTATC
>JAEIGA010001838.1_pt1 | contig 33711 bp, 29 predicted proteins | sample 9270691 | NCBI WGS metagenome assembly JAEIGA01 (sample SAMN17057246, study PRJNA624740) | gut metagenome | biome: biome; isolation source: fecal sample | host: Bos grunniens | place: China: Xizang | collected 2019 | reverse complement strand
TATGAGGATGGAACGGATCAGGGCATCTGGTTCAAGAATCAGGACGAGTTCTCCATCTCGACGGCGCCGGCCTACAAATTCTCGAAGCATTGGAATTTCGGAGCCATCTTGAAGTTCCGCTCGCAGTTTGCCAACGGTTATGTGTCGCGTACCGAGCAGGAGTCGATCCACCGCAAGAGCCGCTTCATGTCGCCGGGTTACTTCGATGTATCGGTCGGTTTCACCTACAACTGCCCCTGGAAGTACCTGCCCGTGAAGGTGAACCTCTCGCCGATCGCCATGAACTCCACCTTTGTGAAGAGTCAGACCGTGCGCGACTACTTCTTCGTGCAGCAGAAGGCGGCCACGGCCTATGGTATCGAGGATCCGAACAACACCTCGCTTTGGGAGGGTGGTTCGTCGATTCAGATCGACTTCGACCAAACTTGGGGAAAGAACGGTTGGCTCCGCTACCGCACCACGCTCTACTCCTTCTTTGGTTGGATCACCTCCATCGACCAGACCAACAAGTATCGCGACTTCGGGGAGTATCAGGATGCCCTGCAGCGTTGGAGCAACCCTGAGGATCTCTCGGTCGGCCACACCATGGGCGACAAGCCCCACCTGGCGATCCACCCCACGGTGCGTTGGGAGAACAGCATCGAGATCAAGGCGACGAAGTATATCGCCACGCAGATCAACTTCCAGCTCTACTACAACCGCGCCCAATGTTACGACGTGCAGTTGCAGACCTTGTTGAGTGTCGGCTTCTCCTACACGTTTAAGAATAAATAGGCTAATAAGTGAAGGGGCTCCCGAATAGAAAAGGAGGGTTATGTATAAAAATTCACGCCATACGATTCTCTTTCCGCTCTTGCTGGCTGCCGGGGTGGTTGCCGGCTTGCTTCTGGGGCAATACCTTGGGCAGGCGCGTGTCGAGCGACAGTTTCGGGGGACATTGAGCCGCCTGGCTGCCCCCGAGGGAAAACTTGGTTACACCCTCTCGCTCATCGAGCGGGAGTATGTCGATTCGCTTTCGGTGGATTCGCTTACCGAGTGGGTGCTGCCGAAACTTATCGAGGAGCTCGATCCCCATTCGCTCTACATCCCCGCCTCGGAGATGCAGGCCGTGAATGAACCCTTGGAGGGGGAGTTCGATGGCATCGGTGTGGTCTTCAACATGGCGACCGACACCGTGGTGGTCTTGAATGTGGTCCCCTCGGGCCCGAGCCGCAAGGCGGGCGTGCAGCCCGGAGACCGCATCCTGCGCATCGACGATTCGCTGGTGGCAGGACAAAAGATCCCGCAGGATCAGATTGTGAAGCGGCTGCGCGGAAAGCGCGGGACCCGCGTCAAACTCTCGCTTTCGCGTCAGGGGATCGACCATTTGGTTGAGGTGGAGGTGGTGCGCGATGCCATCCCCCTAAAGTCGATCGAGGCGGCCTTTATGCTCACGCCCGAGGTGGGTTATGTGAAACTTTCGCAATTTGCCCGTACCTCCTATTTGGAGTTGATGGCGGCCCTGCAACAACTTCGTAAGCAGGGGATGCAGGGGCTTGTTTTCGACCTGCGGGGCAATGCTGGAGGCTATCTGGATCAGGCGATCATGATCGCCAACGAGTTTTTGCCGGCCGAAAAACTGATTGTCTACACGGAGGATCGTAAGGGGCAGCAACTGCGCGAGTATAGCAACGGCCTGGGCCGTTCGACCGACCTGAAATTGGCGGTGCTGATCGACGAGGGGAGTGCCTCTTCGTCCGAGATCCTGGCCGGAGCCGTGCAGGACAACGACCGCGGCACGATCCTGGGTCGTCGCTCCTTTGGCAAGGGGTTGGTGCAGCGTCAGATCCCCTATAGCGATGGTTCGGCTCTGCGCCTGACGATTGCCCGCTACTACACCCCCACCGGTCGTTCGATTCAGAAACCCTACAAGCGGGGCGACGGCGAGAGTTATCAGATGGAGCTTTGGGATCGCTATCTGCACCACGAACACTTCTCGGCCGACAGCATTCGCTTTGTCGATTCGCTCAAGTTCACCACCCCCGGAGGGCGTACGGTCTATGGCGGTGGCGGCATCATGCCCGACCGCTTTATCCCGGCCGATACAAGCGATGTAACCCCTTGGTTTATCCAGGTGACGGGTCGCAATATTCTCTATCGCTATACGATGGAGTATGCCGACCGCCATCGCAAGCGGCTCAACAAGATCTCCACGTTGGACGAATTGCAGCTGTTCCTGGATGCGGATGCGCGCCTGGTGGAGGATTTCTTGCAGTATGCCCAAAGAAAAGGGGTGAAACCCAATGCGAGGGAGATCGCCCGCTCGCGCCACTTGGTGGAGGCGCAACTGCGTGCCTACATCGGTCGCAATACAGCACTCGAGGATAATGCCTTCTACCGAAATATCTATCCGATCGATCGGGTCTTGGTGGAGTCGGTTCAGATGTTGGAGCAGGAGATTTTGCAGGCTTCCGAGGAGGATGCAACTCCCATTTCGGATACCATTCCCGCAGGGTGGAGGCGTGAAAAACAGGAGACAATCATTTTGGAAAATAGATAGAGAGATGGTAAAACGAATCATAGGATTTTTGGTGGCTGTTGCCATGCTTGTGGTGATGGCCTTTGTGGTGATGCACCACACCCGATTCAGCTCGATGCTTTCGTTCGGGCCCGAAACGGCCTCTGCAGTGGTCGAGACGAAGATCGAGGAGGTGATCCCCTCTATGCCGATCGAGCCGGCTGAGACCCCTTTGGAGGAAGAGCCCCTCGTGGAGGGCAACGAGTAGTTTGCCTTTAGGCTCTGTTGCGTGAGGCAAAATAGGCAAAAACTGCGAAAAAATTTTTTAATAAAATTTACAAACAAGATCAATTTTGGTATGAAATACCGCCAAAGTTGTTCTAAAATTCCCCCCCCCGAAAAATGTCGCTTTTTGGAGTACCAAGAGGCGACATTTTCTATATATTTGCTCTCGAATAGGAAATTCAAGAGAAAAATAGACTAAAAACATACTTTAACTTATTAAAAAAATCCAACACAATGAAACGGTTATTTAACCTATTTGCAGCTGTGGCTGTATCGCTGTGTGCACTGGTTGCCTGCAGCGAAAACGATCTTCCCGAAACGCCCGTGACCCCTCCGGTGCCGAGTGATTTCAAAAATTTCGAACTGGTCGTCAAGGAGGTGACCCGCGAGCAGGTTACCTTCCAGGTTACGCCCCGCGACAACGCGATGACCTATGTGGCCCTGATCTGCGAAAAGAGCTACTTCGAGGAGTTCTCGTCGGAAGATGGGGTGATGGACGACGACCTCGATTGGTTCCGACGCATGGCCGAACAGCAGGCGATGACCCTGGAGGCCTATCTGCGCTCGATCCTCAAGACGGGGGCCTTCGAAGATACTGAGGTGGGTTTGCAACCCGACACCGAGTATTACCTCTATGCCTATGGTTTGGGATCGGGTGGTGAGTTGCTGACCGAGATGGATAAACTTCTCTTCCGTACCGATGCCCTGGAGATGACCGATACGACCTTTGCCATCGAGTTGAACGAGATCTCGTTCAACAGCGTGAAGGTGAAGGTGACTCCGTCGGATCCCTCGGCCCTCTACTTTGTAAATGTATTCAACGAGGATCGTTACCAGGAGTTCGGTGGCAACGAGGAGGCCTTCCTTGCCCAGTTGGCCTATGTGCGCGACTACTACCTGAACATGGGGGCCACCGTGGAGCAGATTATTGCCAACCTGGCCCTGGCCGGAGAGCATGAACTCACCTTCGACGAGTTGCTGCCTGCCAAGAAGCACTATGCCTATGTAATTGGTGTGGATCGTGAGTTCTTTGCCAACACGCAGGCCACTGTCGAGGAGTTTTCGACCCAGGCGGCCGAGGCGGCCGATCTGACCTTCGATATTCAATTCTCGGAGGTGGACTACGAGAGTGTCCTGGGAACGATCACCCCCTCGAACGATACCGACACCTATATCTGTACCGTACAGCAAGCCGAGGCCTTGAGCTGGTATGAGAGCGAGGAGGAGTTTATTAACTCGATCCTGATGGATTTGGAGTATTGGTATGGAGGTGTGGAGGCTGCGTTGCGCAGTGGTGCTTCGGAACTTCGTTACACGGGTCTCTTCCCTGAGTCGGAGTATATGGTGGTCTGCTTCGGTTGGGATCAGGCCCCCACGACCGGCATTACGACCAAGACCTTCACCACCGAGGCGGCCTCCGGTGATCCAGAGACTTTTACGGCCACCTTTGCTGTGGAGAAGATTACTCACAACTCAGCCGAGGCTACCATCACCCCCTCGAACGGCTGCTACTACTTCTTCGATTGGTGTGATGTCGCCTCCTTCGAGGAGATGGTTACGGAGTTGGGTAGTCGCGATGCCGCTGCGACCTACTTTATCGAGGAGGAGATCGACTATGGTGCCGAGTGGTATGATGGTGACCGTATTGGCTACCTGACCGACATGGGTGCCATCTTGGGTACGGCATTCTATCCGGTGCAGGGGCTGGAGCCCGATACCGAGTATCTGCTCCTGGCCATGCCGCTCGATATGACAACCGGCGAGATCGCTTCGCAGAAGGCCTCGATCAGCGACCCATTCCGCACCCTGCAAAAGGTGGAGGGTAAGGCATCGGTAACCTTTGAGTTTGGTCACTTCTACGACGGTTCGGAGCTGGCCGACCTCGATCCCGCGCAATTCCTGCAGTGCACGGGTTATGCTGTGATGCCCTACAAGGTGGTGGTTGATGAGTCGGCTGCCTGCTGGTACACCGGATTCTATGACTACGACATGTCGGAGTGGCTCTCCACCGACGACGACATCTACGCCGAGCTGATCACCTGGGGCTATGAGGTGGGTTCGGAGTATGTATCACTCAACCGCACGGAGGGTGTGGCCGTTATGGGCTGGGATATCACCTTTACCTTCCTGGGTATGGCCGAGGATGCCGAGGGCAACTTCGGACAGGGTACCGTCGAGACGGTGACCCCCACCAAGGATCAGGTGGCTCCCGCCGAGGAGTTCCTCGAGATGCTGAATGCGGCACCGGCCTCGTTGCAGCGCCCCTCGAAGCGGATTCCCATGGCGCGTGCGGAGCGCGAACCTCACGGCTTAAGACGATAAGATTCGGGCGTTGGCCCTTCAATAAAAGAGCAGGTTGCGACAATCGCAACCTGCTCTTTGTGTTGGTTAATGGGATGTTAGACGCGGTAGGCGCGTTGCACCCCCTTGATGCGGCAGATCGAGTGGATCAGCGTATCGACCACCCCCACCGAGGGGACCTCGACGCTAATGGTGCCGAGGGCCGTGCCATCGCCTCGCGAATTGAGGGTCATGGTGCGGATGTTGAGGTGCAACTCGCGGCTGACGATTTCGGTGATCTGATTGGCGATGCCCGGCTCGCTCTTCGCTACGATGGCGATCGTGACGCGGAAGGCTCCATCGACCGACTCGCGCCAACGCGCCTCGATCACGCGGTAGGGGAAGTTCTCTCGTAGGCGGCGGGCGTTGGGGCAATCCGTGCGGTGGATCGTGATGCCCGTGCCGACGGTGATGAATCCGAAGACCTCGTCCCCCTTGATCGGGTTGCAGCACTTGGCCAACTTGTACTCGATGCGGTTGATCCCCTCGTCGATCACCAGGGCATCGGAGCGGGCCGGAGCCGCCTCCTTGCGCTCGGCGGCGCGCAGTTTTTCGGCCTCCTGCTCGGCCGCAGCCTGGCGACGCTCCTCGTCGGCGGCCCCCGAGAGCCAGTGGTTGAGGATCTCCTTCAGCGAGCCGATCTCGATTTTTTGTGTCGCGATCAGGGCGTAGAGTTCCGTGCCGGTCTTCAGTTTGAAATATTTGCAGAGGTAGGCGACCGCCTCGTCGATGGTTGCCTCGACCTTCCAGTTTTTGATCTTGCGCTCCAACTCCTCGCGACCGATGCGGGCATTTTTCAACTGCTCCTCCCTCAGGTAGGCCTTGATGCGCGAGCGGGCCTTGGCCGTAACCACCACGTTGAGCCAGTCGGCCTTCGGAGTCTGGTTCTTTTGGGTCATGATCTCCACGATGTCGCCGTTGCGAAGCGGCTCGCGGATCGAGACGGCACGGCCATTTACCCGGCCTCCCGAGCAGGTGGCCCCCAAATTGGTGTGGATATCGAAGGCGAAGTCGAGGATCGTGGCCCCCTCGGGTAGCTTGCGGATGTCGCCATTGGGGGTGAAGACGAAGAGCTCCTTGGTGGCGGGTTTGGCATCGAAACGCTCGGCGATGGATCCACCCTTCTCTTCGAGGAGTTCTCGCAGGCGGCTGAGCCACATTTCGCTGGTCTGTGCCCCCTGATTCACCCCTTTGTAGCGCCAGTGGGCGGCAATGCCGCGCTCGGCCACGGCATCCATGCGCTCGGTGCGGATCTGAATCTCGACCCAGCGTCCGTCACCGGCCGAGACGGTGGTGTGCAACGACTCGTAGCCGTTCGACTTGGGTATTGAGATCCAGTCGCGCATGCGCTCGGGGTTGGGGCGGTAGCAGTCGCTCACGACCGAATAGACCGTCCAGCAAAGTCGCTTCTCCTCCTCCTTCTCGCAGTCGATGATGATGCGCAGGGCGAAGATGTCGTAGACCCCCTCGAAGGGGACTTGTTGCTTGCGCATCTTGTTCCAGATCGAGAAGATCGACTTCGTGCGACTCTTGATGTGGTAGCGCACGCCGAGTTTGTCGAGGCGCTCGGTGATGGGCTCCAGGAAGCGGGCGATGAAGGCCAGGCGTTCGGCCTCGCTCTCGCTCAACTTTTGGTGAATATGGGCATAGTCCTGCGGCTCAAGGTACTTCAGGGCAATATCTTCCAACTCGCTCTTGATGTTGTAGAGCCCCAATTTGTGTGCGATCTGGGCGTAGAGATTCATGCTCTCCCACGCCTTTTTGCGGTGCTTCTCCTTGGGGAAGATGGCAAGCGAGCGCATCACCTCGAGTCGGTCGGCAAGTTTGATGAGGATCACGCGCGGATCTTCGGAATAGGCGACGATCAACTCGCGGAAGTTCGAAGCCTGCTCCTTGGAGGTCTTGACCTTCAGGGTCGAGATGTTGTTCAGCCCCAGGGTGATGCCGGCCACCTCCTTACCGAAGTCGCTACTGATCCGATCGACCAAGGTCGAAAACTCCTCCTCCGAAAGCTCCTTGTAGGCGATGCGTACCACGTCGTGCAGAATCGAGGCCAGGGTGGAGTTACGCCCCAAACCGATCTCCGTGATGACGATCTCGGCCACTGCAAGGCTGTGGTTCAAGAGCGGAGTGCCGTCGTAGCGGGTGCGACCGCCGAGCCACTTCGATGCAAAGTCGAGTGCCGCGGCCACCAGCTGTTGTGTGGTCTCGGAGAAGGACTCGGCTACCCGTGCTTTTAAATTCATAACGCTTTCCATACCAATATTATAGCGAAAAATAGGAATTTTTCTTCGATGTAAAGATAGCCAAAAAAATGAAAATTACTACCTTTGTCTCGATAAAGGTTTTTGATCGTGCGATAGGAAAGCCCCGAAAACGGTGAGAGATAGGGGGGCAACCCGCCGTCGGTCGAATCCGAGAACAACAAAACAAACCGCCATGAAAACCACTAAAAAAAGCTACATCCCTACCTTTGGCGAGGAGGTTGCCAATACGATTACCCACGGAGTGATGTCTGTGCTGACCCTCTTTGCCCTCCCCTTTGCCTCGGTATGGGCCTACCTGCACGGGGCCGATCACCCCATCCTCTCGGCTTTCGGGGTCTCGGTCTTCGTCATCTCGATTTATCTGATGTTCCTGGCTTCGACCCTCTACCATGCCATGAGCCCCGAGTCGCGCCACAAGGAGATCTTTCATATCTTGGACCACATCTTTATCTACGTCGCCATTGCGGGTAGTTATACCCCCATCGCGTTGTCGGTGATCGGTGGTTGGCAGGGGTGGCTTATCGTGGCCTTGCAGTGGGCCATGGTCTTGTTCGGCATCTTTTACAAGTCGCTCTCGCGCCGCTCGATTCCGGCCGTCAGCCTTACGATCTACCTGATCATGGGGTGGACCGTGGTCTTCTTCTTCCCGCTCTTTTTGCGTAACGCCTCCACGCCGCTGCTCGTGCTGATCGCTGCGGGAGGAATTTTCTATACGCTTGGGGCTTGGTTCTACGCCCGCAAGGGTTTTCGTTACCATCACATGGTGTGGCACCTCTTGATCAACTTGGCCGTCGCTTGCCACTTCGCCGCCATTGTCTTCTTCTTGAATTAGCAGAGGTTTCGGGGAATAATAGGCGAGAGGATTTGAGTGACGCTCAAATCCTCTCGCTTCTCATAGTCCCCCTTGGGAGTTTGTCGGGAGGTTATTTTGCACGTTTCCTTACCATATAGATACGGTCTTCGGGGAGGGCATAGCGCTGTCGCTCCTCGGGGCTGAAGCGGGCGGCGTAGTCGATCTCCTCGGCCTCGAAGCCCGCCTCGCGCAGGCGATCGGCATAGTCGCGGCCGTAGGCTCGACGGTGGTCATACTGCCCGAAGAGGCGCGTGCGCTCCGCGGGGTCGGTGATCGAATCGTCTTCGAGGGTCGTTTGCAGGCGGTAGTCGATCGGAGAGAGGAGGATGCCCCACCCCCCGGGCCTCAGGATTCGAAACAACTCCCCGAGCGCCTTGCGGTCGTCTGCCACATGCTCTAATAGGTGGTTGCAGATCACCACCTCAAAGGAGTTGTCGGCAAGCGGGATCTGCTGCACGTCGAAGTGCAGGTCGGCCAAAGGGGACTCCAGGTCGGCCGTTACATAGTGCTCCGCGCAGGGGCGGTAGTGTTTTGTGAGGTGCTTCATCAGGCAGACCTCGGGGGCGATGTGCAGCAGTCGGGGGTGGGAGTGCAGGAGGCTGCTCTCACGCTCCAACCAAAGCCACAGCAGCCGGTGACGCTCCAACGAGAGGCACGAGGGACAGAGGGCGTTCTCGCGAGGTGTGACGTAGCCATAGGGGAGCATTTTGCGAAACCGCTTGCCACAGAGGGGGCAGGTGAAGCCTTTCCCTCGCAGGAAGAGCCCCACAAGGGGGATCATCCACCCCGCCAGGCGTTGCATAAGCGGTCGCGGCAGGTGTCCCAAGGCCCATTTGATCATCCGTTTCATCCGTTTTCTTCTTTTTTGTGCTGGTTTCGCTCTATTGTCGGTTACTCCTCCAACACCTTCTTGACCGACTGTTCGGCCTTCAATAGTCGCTCTTTGCAGAGGGAGATGAGCTCCGTGGCGCGCTTCACCTCCTTGGTGAGGTCGTCTACCGAGAGCTCCTCGTTGCGGAAGCGACCCAGGATCTGCTCAATCTCGGTCATCGCTGCCGCATAGGAGAGTTCACTCTTTTTAGCCATAGTTATTTACAGAAATGGATAAGAATGAGCAATGAGTCGATTGCCCATTGCTCATTTTTTACTCAATTGATTCGACGAGAAGTTAGAAATACTTCACGGGGCTTCCCTCGATCGCTGAGATCAGGTTGTTGGCGGCCGACGAGGCTCCGATGCGGAAAAGGTCGGTGGTGAGCCACTCCTCGCCCAGGATCTCCTCGACGATCGTGTAGTAGAGGGCGGCATCCTCGGCGGTGCGTACGCCTCCGGCGGCCTTGAAGCCCACCTTGCGGCCCGTCTTCTCGTAGTAGTCGCGAATGGCCTGACACATCACCACGGCGGCTTCGGGCGTGGCGGCCACGTCGATCTTGCCGGTCGAGGTCTTCACAAAGTCGGTGCCGGCAAACATCGAGAGCAGCGAGGCCTTGCGGATCAATTCGGGGGTTTTGAGGGCTCCCGACTCGATGATCACCTTCAGGATCACGCTCTCGTCCATCTCGCCACGAATTACCTCCACCTCGTTGGCAGCCTCGTCATAGGCTCCCGTGAGCATCTTGCCCACGTTCAAGACAATATCCACCTCGTCGGCTCCGTTCTCGATGGCCATGGCCACCTCGAGCATCTTCACCTCGAGGAAGGTCTGCGAGGCGGGGAAGCCGGCGGCGACACTCGTGATGCGCATGGGGGTGCCATCTACGGCAAGACCCACCGTATCGACAAACGAGGGGTAGACACAGATCGAAGCCACATTGGGGATGTGGGGGAAGTCCTGGTAGAACTCCACGGCGCGACGGGCAAACTTCGTAACCGACTCCACGGAGTCGTTGCACGAGAGGGTCGTCAGATCGATGGTCGAGTAGCAGAACTTGTAAACCTCGGGGTTCATGTTGCGCTGGGCGGCCTCGCGGATGCGGGCTACCTCCTGTGCCACCTCGGCCTCGGTGGGGGCGGGGGCGTACTGCTGTAATTTGTCGGCGTATTCCATAGTGTTTGTTGTTTTTTCGCAAAGTTTAGGGTGTGCGGCGGCAGCCGATTTTCGGCAAGGTACACACCACGTCTACAAAATTAGTGAAAAATTTTGATTCCGAGGTTTTTTTCGAGGAAATTTCATCTCGAGGGCGGGCAATAACCTGTTTTATAGGATTTTTTCTCCCCTAAAATAAGGGATAAAGACAAAAAGAGCCCGCTTGGCAGATTTGCCAAGCGGGCTCAAATCTCGGTCGTGAGATTTCAGGCTTAGAACGAGAAGCCAAGCGAAATGGTGGTTATGCCCACATTAAGTTTTTCCTCCTTGTTCTCGACCTTAGCTTTGCTAATAGGCATAAAGTCGGCGGTGTAGTAAACGCCCAGAGAGAAAGCCTTGTAGTTCAAGTTCACACCGGCATTGAAACCCACTTGGAAACGCTTCCATGCGGCATCTCCCATTCCATCCGTCGAGTCGTCGAACAAACTGCAATCCTTGGACTGAGACCTATAGGCAGACTCTGTTTTTCCCTTTCCCATCAAATTTGCTCGGAAATTCAGACCAACAAAGGGTGTTACGCCAAGTGTATTATCTGCAAAAGAGAGTTTGTAGGCCAAATTCACTGGGATATTCAACGAAAGAAGCGAATATTTAGATTCCGTTTCCTCTATATAAAGATTATCATGTACGATTTCGCTATCTTGTTTGCCCATAAAGTATTGAATGTTGCCACCCACCTCCAGGAAAAGAGGAAGTTTCTCACTCAAACTGAATCCGTGCAGGTATCCGGCCGTAAAACCATTCATTTTAAGGTCTTTGTAATTGTTATCACTACATTTTGCATTAAAGGGGCTGTATCCTACATAGATGCGGTTGTAGGATTCGGTGTCCATGCTTAATACAGAGCCACTCTTGCTCTTCGAACCGGAGCCACCGGTGTTCGAGAATTGAGCCGAGGCTGTGGTTGCCATCAGCAACAAACATGCGGTTAAAAGAAGTTGAAATCTCTTCATAGTTGTAGTTTTTTGAGTGAATAATTATGTGTTTGGTTTTTTGGACTAATACAGGAAACTCATGCGCCAAATATTGGCCGTCCCTTCGGCGCTTCCGCGTTGAGAGATGAAGTAGATATATTTTCCGTCACGGCTCCAAACAGGGCTCAAATCGTCGGCGGCATGGAACGTGAGTTGGGCCAACTCCGTGCCATCCATGCGGCAGGCGTAGATGTCCGTATTTCGGTAGGTGAAATCGGCCGAAGCAATTACACTTTCACCCACCAGCAGAATCCATTGGCCGTCGGGAGAAATCGAAGGGGTGGTAAAACTACGCGAGGGGTCGGAGACAATGCACTCTTCAATACCGGTTTCGTAGTTGATTTTCCAGATCTCACTCTTCCCCTCGGTGTTGATGCGCGTACAGAGGAAGGCGCTTTCGTTCTTTAGGGGGCAAGGGTTCATGCCACTGGTGTAACTCGACACAAAATTATTGGCCACATTGTATGCCCAAATGCTTGTTCCGTTTGTCTCTTGGCGCGCAAAGAAGATCTGCTTCATGTCCGAGGTGTAGACCGGGGAGTAGTCTTGGTTGGCCGAGGTGATTTGACGGCAGACATACCCATTATTGGCATCGGTTTGAAAGATTTGGTGGCTGGTGCCTCGATTCTCGCTGAAGATAATCAGTTTGCCGTCGGGTGAGTAGTTGAAATCGAGGATTCCTTTGCGATTGGTGCGCTGTACGGAGCCACCCTGCTTGCCAAGTTCTTTGATGAAGATGTTCGTCGCTTCGTTGCGGTAGGAGAGGTAGGCGATATGGGTGCCCGTTGTCGAGATGTCGATAATACGATTTGAAAGCCAATTGAAGCCTTGGCGAGTTCGTTTTACGGTCGGCATGCAGACATAATCACCGGAGTTGGTTACCTGCAAGAAATCGATGCCCGATTCTTCGGGAACCGACACCACCGAGTAATCCACCTGTTGTGCATTTCCAACAAAACAAATGAGGCATAATATGCCACAAAAGAGGTATTTTTTCATGATCTCTTGTATTTGATAATACAAAGATACGCTCTTTTGATGCCCGATTCTGGTTCTATTGTTGCGTGTTTGCCACACTATTGTTGCGGGTTGTGCGAATCTTGCTCTTCGGTGAAGGTTGCAGAAAGTTCGGCAAAAAAATCACGATTGAGTATTTTTGAAATGCGCGCCAAAAGTTGGGTGTCCAAACTCTTTTTCTGAAAGATTCGGTAGACATTCGAGCGGTCGCACGACAGCTTTTTCGCCAACCAACTGACACCTCTCTCCTGGGTTTCGAGTTCGGCTTTAATGAGTGCTCCAAGATGCCTTTTTGTCATAGGGTCAATAGTTCGATATTATTCTTTTTGGGCTTTTGAGCAACAAAGAAGGACACAGTCGCTGCTTTGTGCTTCCGATTTGCTCGATAAGGCTCTGGTATGCCCGAAATCCAAATACGGCAAAGCAGTCTGTGCCCTTGATGGGTACAAACCGAACTTCGACCTATTGTTTTGGGATTTCAATAAATTTACCAGATTTAATCGAGCCAAATCAATATTTCTACTTATTTATATGTTATGTCTTTTTTTCTTCGCTTCTTAATTCGTTTCTTTTGTTGATTATTCTTTACAAAGGTACTTATTTTTTGCGATTATTTGCCAATAGCCGAAAAAAAGGCCCTCTAAACAATGATTTTTCCCTTTAGAGGAGCAGGTTTCTACTTAACACAGCGAGCCCTTATTTCGGCGAGGAAATTTAGTGCTGACATGAAATTGGGGCGAATGGGTCGTACACCAAGTACATCCCATTCGCCCCAAGGGTTGAGGTGCAAAATTTACCGCCTGAAAACAAAAAAGCGAGGGCATCGGAGGTATTCGATGCGAGACGAGCACCGCCTCTCCATCTTAGTAACAAAACCTGCCACGCGCAGTGGCACCTTTTGTTACAACCTGCCGATTTCCTCAACCAACCTAAAACTACTAACCTAAATGAACCTTAAAACTTCGCTGCAAAGGTATGATGAAAATCAATACCATCCAAATAATTACTAAAAAATTTTACAAAATTTGTCAATTTTTTTGAAATATGCCCTTTTTGCTTATACTTTTAGCAATAGGCGGTGTGTTTGCTTACAATTTGAAACCCGAAATTCTCTTCAAACCTTCTTTTTTCTCCCTTTTGGCAAGGACGGTCTTCGGGCCTGGAGACGAAAAAGGGGAATTTTTAACCTTCGAGAGGGAAAAGAGTTCCCCAAAATTTGAAAAATTGCTCAAAAACCGATACCTTTGAAGATTGGAACGAGCGAGTGGTACCCCGATACCCCCTGCTCGTCTACCCTAAAAGCGAATACTTATGAAGAAGATCGTTGTCGGCTATGATGCCAAGCGCGCCAATGCCAACCGCACGGGGTTGGGCAACTACAGCCGTTTTATCATCCGAGCCCTCAAGGAGTCGGGGTCGGGAGATCGGTTGCAACTCTACATCCCCAAGCGCAAGCAGAACACCGAATATGATGAACTCTTGGCGTTGCCCGGGGTCTCCTCTCACCTGCCCGATACCCGTTGGGGGCGGATGGTGAGCGCCTTGTGGCGCATGTTCTTTATGGCACCCCAACTCAAGCGCGAGGGGGTGGAACTCTTTCATGGCCTGAGCAACGAACTCCCCACGGGGCTACGCGAAAGGGGGATTCGCTCCATCGTAACCATCCATGACCTGATCTTCGAGGTGTTGCCCGCCTGCTATAAGCCGGTGGATCGCTGGATCTATCGTTGGAAATTCCGCTCGGCGTGTGAGCGAGCCGACCGGGTGGTGGCCGTGAGCGAGTGTACGAAGCGCGATATTGTCCGCCTTTACGGCATCGACCCCCGCAAGATCGAGGTGATCTACCAGGGGTGTGACGAGATGTTTTCGAAACCCTACACGGCGGCCGAGATCGCCTCGGCGGCCGAGAAATACCACCTTCCGAAGCGTTTTCTGCTCAATGTGGGTACGCTCGAGGAGCGGAAAAATCTGCTCGAGATTGTTCAAGCCTTGGAGCACCTGCCCGAGGAGATTCATCTGGTGGCTGTGGGCCGACATACCCCCTACACGACTCGCGTGGAGGAGTATGCCGCAGCCCATGGGCTGACCCACCGTCTGCATCTGCTCCACAAAGTGGCCTATCGCGACCTTCCGCTGATCTATGGCGGAGCCGAGGTGATGGTCTACCCCTCGCGCTACGAAGGGTTTGGAATCCCCATCATCGAGGCTCTCAATATGGGGATTCCCGTGGTGGCCGCCACCGGATCGTGCCTCGAGGAGGCGGGTGGGCCCGAAACCCTCTATGTTTCGCCCGACAGCCCCGAAGAGTTGGCCCAGGCCGTGCAGCGCATCTTGGGCGACGAGGCCCTGCGGAGTCGGATGGTCGAGCGTGGGCGTGAATATGTGGAGCGCTTCCAAAAAGAGGTGATCGCCGAGCAGATGGAGCGGCTCTACGATCGGGTGATCGGAGCCTAAGAGGCCTTATATATAGAGAGAAAAAGCGCAAGGTCGAACCTTGCGCTTTCTTTTTTACTTTTCGCTCTCGGGAAATCTTCGCCCGAGCACCCCCGCGGCATCGCGAACACTGCTGAAGGACCAGCGGTAGAGGGTCTCGAGGTAGGCCTCGTCGGGGAGTTGCCACTCCGCCTGCGGTACTTGTTGGCGCATTCGCTCCGAGAGTTGGTAGATCAGGATGGCGGCCGAGGCCGAGACATTGAGACTCTCGACCATGCCGCACATCGGGATGCGCAGGAACTCGTCGGCCTCCTGCATCACCTCCTCCGAGATACCGGCATGTTCGGTGCCGAAGACGAGTACGAACTTTCCCTTGGTGACATCGAAGGTCTCGGGGGTACAGCTCTCGCGGTGGGGCGTGGTGGCGACGATGCGATACCCCTCGGCCTTGAGCGAGCGGAGGGCCTCAGTGGTCGATTCGTGGCGCACCAGTTCGATCCACTTGTCGGTGCCGCGTACGATGTTGAGGTTGGGGTTGAACTTGCAGCGGGTCTCCACGGTGTGGAGATCCTGCACTCCGAAGGCCTCGCAGTGGCGCACCAGGGCCGAGGCATTTTGGGGGTGGAAGGTATTTTCGGTGAGGATCGTCATGTAGCGGGTGCGCATGCGAAGGACGCGCTCCAGAGTCTCGCGACGCTCTTCGGTCATAAACTCCCGAAGGTAGGCGATGCGCTCCTCGTACCAGGAGCGGCTATTTGCGGTATTTGTCATCTTCATCGAGGATTTTCAGGTAACTTTCGTAGCGCGACCAGGCGATCTCTCCCGCTCGGACAGCCTCCTCCACGGCACATCCCGGCTCGTGGGTGTGGGTGCAGTTGTAGAATCGGCAGTCGCCGGCACGTCCGATCATCTCCGGAAAGTAGTGCCACAACTCGGCGCCGTCGATGTCGATCAGACCAAAGCCCTTGATGCCTGGGGTGTCGATGATCGAGCCGCCCGATCCGAGGCGATACATGGTCGAGAAGGTGGTTGTGTGCTTGCCTTTGTGGTGGCTCTCCGAGATCGCCCCCGTGCGGGCATCGATCGAGGGGTCGAGGGCGCGGATCAGGGTCGATTTTCCTACGCCCGAGTTGCCCGAGAGCAGCGTGGTCCCTTCGCGCACCAATTCGCGCACGGCCTCCACCCCCTCGCCTTCGGTAGCCGAGAGTTCGATCACGCGATAGCCTGCCCCTTCGTAGCAGGCCTTGAAGTCGGCCACCGCTTCGGGAGCCGTGCGGGCCAGGTCGATCTTTGCCAAGGCAATCACCACCGGGATTTTGTAGGCTTCGCAGGTGATCAGGAAGCGGTCGATGAATTCGCGGGCCGTCTCGGGCTGAAAGAGGGTGGTGATGAGCAGGGCACGATCGATGTTGGCTGCGATGATATGCGACTCCTTCGAGAGGTTCGAGGCGCGACGAATCACATAGTTGCGGCGGGGTTCGATTGCCGCGATGGCGTAGTCGCCCTCCTCCTCGGCTTCGCACAATACCACATCGCCTACCACTACGGGGTTGGTGGAGCGTACCCCCTTTAGGCGCAGACGGCCGCGAATACGGCAGCGCACCACCTCCCCCTCGGGGGTCAAGACTTCGTACCAACTTCCCGTGGCCCGAATAACGGTTCCCTTCAACCTATTTTCCATCCTTTGTTTGCTTTATTGTTTGAACCTCACCCTCGCTCTTCGCTTCAACTTCGGGGATCCACTCCTCGAGGTCGGCCCCCTCCAATACCTTTTCCAGGTGAGGCATGACCACCTCGGCCACGCGGCAGACGGGGTAGTAGGTGTGTGAGCGGGCGAAGGCCTCCTTCTCCACCAGATTCAGCGTGCGATTCAGGGCCCCGAAGGCGGTGTAGAGGGCGCTGAGAAGGAGCAACCACTTGGTCAGCGAGATTAGGATGCCGAACAAAATATCTAAAAGGCCGAGTCCGGCAAATTGAAAGAGCTTGCGCAGGAGGCGACCCAAGAGGGCAACACCGATCAGTGTTACCAAAGCCACCACAATAAAGCCTCCCGCTGTTTGCCAACTTTCACCCAAATGGAGCAGCCGGCCCGCCTCCTGGCCGTAGTGGGCTGCCAGGTAGAGGCTCAGGAGGATTCCGGCCAGTGATCCGAGTTGCAGGATCACTCCGCGTCGCCACCCCGAGATCACAGCCCACAGGGCTACCAGCAGGGTTACGATATCAAAAAAGTTTACTTCGCTTGGATTCATACCTTACAAAGGTACAAAATAATTCAAAATTCAAAATTCAAAATTCACAATTATTTGCTACCTTTGCTCAAACTAACGCTCTTTTGCCTATGAACTTGACAAAATACGAACGCCGTGCAAGCCACGAGGTGCGCATCGGCGAGGAGGTGATTGGCGGCAATCGCCCTATTTTGGCGCAGTCGATGACCAATACCGATACAAACGATACGGTCGCCTCGGTCGAGCAGATCAAGCGCATCGACCGCGTGGGGGGGCGCATTGTCCGCCTGACTGCCCAAGGACGCAAGGAGGGGGAGAACCTCGGGCCGATTGTGGCCCGCCTGCGCGAGGAGGGGCATCGCACGGCTCTGGTGGCCGATATTCACTTCCTTCCCGAGGTGGCGGCCGTGGCGGCACAGTATGTCGACAAGGTGCGCATCAATCCCGGAAATTACCGCCTTGACCGTGGCGACCTGGAGCGACTGATTGCCCAATGCCGTGAGCGAGGGGTGGCCCTGCGTATTGGGGTGAACCACGGCTCGCTCGCGAAGCGTATCTTCGACGAGTGGGGCGATACGCCCGAGGGGATGGTGGCCGCTGCCATGGAGTTTTTGCACATCTGTAAGCGCGAAGCCTTCGATCAGGTGGTGGTCTCGATGAAGTCGAGCAACACGCGTGTGATGGTGGCTGCCTACCGCCTGCTGGTCAAGGCGATGGAGGAGGCCGGGATGACCTACCCGATTCACCTCGGGGTCACCGAGGCGGGCAACGGCCTCGAGGGGCGCATCAAGAGTGCCGTGGGCATCGGAGCCCTTTTGGCTGATGGTATTGGCGACACGATCCGTGTCTCGCTTACCGAGGCCCCCGAAAACGAGATTCCCGTAGCCGAGGCTCTGATCCGCCACTTTGCTCACCGACGGGGCGAATTTCCGATCTTATCTCCCGAGAATTACTCCCCCTATCAATACAAACCTCGTTCGGAGGTTTCTACTCCGGTGGTGCATAGTGAAGATCTGACGGGCTTCGAGGTCATGGAGGCCTGCTCCGAGAACCCCACGGCGGAGTTGCGTGCTGCGATTCTGAATCGCGAGGATCGCAAGCCCGTGGTGGTGAAGCGTCGCTACGAGGGCGACGAGGAGCAGGTGGCGCTGGCTGCGGCGGCCGACTTGGGGCTACTCTTCTTGGATGGCCTGGCCGATGGTATTTGGATCGAGGCCCCCTCGCTTACCGAGGAGCAGATCAAGAGGATCGAGCTGATGATTCTCCAGGCGGCTCGAGTGCGCTTCTCGCATACGGAGTACATCGCCTGCCCGAGTTGCGGCCGCACGCTCTACGACATTGAGCAAACCTTGGCTACCATCAAGTCGCGCACCTCGCACCTGAAAAACCTCAAGATCGGGGTGATGGGGTGCATCGTCAATGGCCCGGGCGAGATGGCCGATGCCGACTACGGCTATGTGGGGGCGGCTCCCGGCCGCATTACCCTCTACAAGGGGCGCACGGTGGTGGAAAAGAATATCCCTCAGGAGGAGGCCCTCGACCACCTGATCGCCCTGATCAAGTCCCATGGCGATTGGCAGGAGGAGTCGGCCGAGTAGCCCCGTAGGATAAGAGAAAGAGCACAAAAAATGCGAACCCCACATGGCGTTCGCATTTTTTTGTTGTCTATTTCAAGACTACTTTTTGGTACCGTAGGCCAAGTCGCCGGCGTCACCGATGCCCGGAACGATGTAGTTTTTCGAGGTGAGCTCCTCGTCGAGGGCAGCCGTCCAGATGGTGGTCTTTTCGCCCGACATGTGGCGCTTCACATAGTCCACCCCCTGCTCCGACGAGATCACCGCAGCCACATGGGTGTGGGCGGGCTCACCGCAACGCTCCACCAAGGCCTCGTAGGCCAGCACGAGCGAGGCACCCGTGGCCAGCATCGGATCGACCAGGAGCAGCGTCTTGCCCTCCAGCGACGGGCCCGAGACATACTCCAAGGCGATGGTCATCGTATTGTCCTTGTGGTTCTTGCGGTAGGCTCCGATGAAGGCGTTCTGCGCATTGTCGAAGTAGTTCAGAAAACCCTGGTGGAAGGGAAGACCGGCACGCAGCACCGTAGCGATCACCAACTCGTCGTTGATCATCTCGATCACCGCCTCGCCCAGCGGGGTGGTGACGGTTTTCGGGGCGTAGTTCAGTTCGCGCGAGATCTCGAGGGCCATCACCTCGCCGATGCGCTCCAGGTTGCGGCGGAAACGCATCGAATCGCCCTGAATCTGTCGGTCGCGAATCTCGGCCAAGAATTTGTTGAGGATACTCTTTTCGCTATTTAATACATTGACTTTCATTTCCTTTCGTTTTTTAGTTAGTACAAAAAGTTATTGAAGGGGTAGCGTCCGGCGTGGATCTCGCGCACCATGCCGTAGAGATCCGAACGGAACTTCTCGATGTTGGTCTTTTCGAGGGCCGAGAGGAAGATGCAAGGGGTATTGGCCTTGGCGATCCAACTCTTCTTCAGGTCGTCGAGCGAGAGGTTTTCGCGCGTGATGGGGGTGAGGTCGTCCTCCTCTTTTTTAATATAGGTATAGGCATCCACCTTGTTGAAGACCAAAAAGACGGGTTTATCCCCCGCGCCAATCTCCTGCAGGGTCTGCTTCACCACGGCGATCTGATCCTCGAATTGGGGGTGCGAGATGTCGACCACATGCAGCAGCAGGTCGGCTTCGCGTACCTCGTCGAGGGTCGATTTGAACGACTCGACCAACTCGGTGGGCAACTTGCGGATGAAGCCCACGGTGTCGGAGAGCAGGAAGGGCAGGTTGTCGAAGACCACCTTGCGCACCGTGGTGTCGAGGGTAGCGAAGAGTTTGTTCTCGGCGAAGACCTCGCTCTTCGAGAGGAGGTTCATCAGGGTCGATTTACCTACGTTCGTATAACCCACCAGGGCCACACGCACCAGAGAGCCTCGGTTTGAACGCTGCACGGCCATCTGGCGGTCGATCTTCTTGAGATCCTCCTTGAGTTTTGTGATGCGGCCACGCACAATACGGCGGTCGGTCTCGATCTCGCGCTCACCGGCACCGCCACGGGTTCCCGTGCCACCACGCTGACGCTCCAGGTGGGTCCACATACCCGCCAGGCGGGGCAACATATACTCGTAGTTGGCCAACTGCACCTGGGTCTTGGCATAGGCCGTCTGGGCGCGTTGCAGGAAGATGTCCAGGATCAGTCGCGTGCGGTCCAGCAGGCGGCAGGGCATGGCTTGTTCGATGTTGCGGGTTTGCGAGGGGGAGAGCTCGTCGTCGAAGATCACCACGTCGATCTCGTGCTCCTTGCAGTAGACCGAGATCTCCTCCAACTTACCCGGGCCTACATAGATGCGCGACGAGGGCTGGGGCAGACGCTGGGTGAAGCGTCGGACGGTCTCGATATGGGCCGTCTCGGCCAGGAACTCCAATTCGTCGAGAAACTCCTCGGCCTGGCGTGGATCCTGACCATCGCGAATCACGGCCACCAACACCGCGCGGTCGGGGCGGTCATCCACGGTCGGAAAACCTTTCTCTTTCTGTTCTTTATTTTGTGCTTTTTCGCTCATTTCGATTTTTGGGTAATCATCGTTCTTTGGTGTGGGCGATTCAAAAAAAAGGTATCCCGCAAATAGGATACCTTGAAATTGAGCCTTAGACTCAATTTAGTTCTGGATGCGGAACTCAACGGGCAGGGTGTACTTCACACGCACCGTCTGGTTACGCTGCTTGCCGGGGGTCCACTTGGGCGACTGGTTCAGCACGCGGATGGCCTCCTCCGAAAGCGAACGGTCGGGCGTCTGCAACACGACGATGTTCGTCAAGCTGCCGTCGCGCTCGATAACGAACTGCAATACCACACGGCCGGCGATACCGTTCTCCTGGGCGATCTGCGGGTAGCGTACCTTGCTCTGTACCCAGTTGCGGAAGTCCATCAGCGTACCACCCTTGAACGAGGGCATGGTCTCTACGGTCAAGAAGGGCTCATCGTCCTGGATCTCCTCCTCCTCAACCTCAACCTCCTGGATAATCTCGGTATCCTCGTCGAAGTCGGCAAACTCTACCTCGGTGGTGATCTTGGTGTCGTTCTTTACGATCGAGAGCATGTCGGCGATCACCTTCATCTCGGTCTTCTTGGGAGCCTCGGGCGGCTTCTGATCCTGACGGGTAACCTCCATCATCTCCTCCTCGACAACGATTACCTCCTGATCAATCTGCTCAATGCGGTGCTCCTTGGGAGTGTAGGCAAATGCACCGATTACCAATGCCAGCGAAATCACCAAACCGATTTCGAGCAACAAACCACGCTTGTTCTGCAGGTCTGCTTTGGGTGTTTTTTTCAGTTCCATTATTCTAATTTTTCTAAATTTTATAGCCTTGAATTTAGGATTTCTCTCTCCGCATAAGCATAATTGGGGCTTATACACTGACAAATATAGGGAGAAAATTTCAAAAATGAACCAAAAGAGAGAAAAAATCTTTATTTTTTGTCTACTTTTGCCCCTGTAAACCCGATTTTTGAACGATATGCAACCTTTTCGACCCCTTTTTGGTCTTACGTTGAGTGAACTTTCGACGGTGGCTGCCGACCTCGGTCTGCCCCGTTTTGCTGCGCGACAGATGGCGCGTTGGCTCTATGTGAAACGGGTCGATTCGATTGATGCGATGACCGACATCTCGGCCGCCAACCGCGAGCGGTTGAAGGAGCTCTTTGTCATCGGACGAAGCGAAAATCGGGGGGTCTCGACCTCGGTGGACGGTACCAAAAAGTATCTTTACGCCACCTCCGAGGGGGCCTTTATCGAGTCCGCCTACATCCCCGACGGGGAGCGAGCCACGCTCTGCGTCTCGTCGCAGGCGGGGTGTCGCATGGGGTGTCGCTTCTGTGCCACCGGTCGCCAGGGCTTACAGCACTCGCTCTCGACCACCGAGATCCTCAACCAGATCGCCTCGTTACCTGAATTCGAGCAACTTACGAATCTGGTTTTTATGGGGATGGGCGAACCGTTGGACAACCTCGATAATGTGCTGCGGGCGTTGGAGATCCTAACGGCGGAGTGGGGCTTCGGTTGGTCGCCCACGCGCATCACGGTATCGACGGCCGGAGTGGCCAAGGCGCTCGACCGCTTCCTCTCCGAGTCGAAGGTGCACCTTGCGGTCAGCCTGCACAACCCCTTCCACGAGGAGCGCATCGAGATCATGCCGATCGAGAAGGCTTGGACAATCCGCGAGGTGTGCGATATTCTGCGCCGCTACGACTTCACGCACCAACGCCGCGTTTCGTTCGAGTACATCGTCCTGAAGGGGATGAACGACTCGCCGCGTCACATCAAAGAGCTCTGTCGTCTGCTGGACGGCATCAAGTGTCGCATCAACCTGATCCGCTTCCACAAGATCCCGTCGTCGCCCTACTTCTCGCCCGATGCCGAGGCGATGATCCGTTTTCGTGATACGTTGACAGCCAAAGGAATACAGACCACTATTCGGGCCTCGCGTGGCGAGGATATCCAGGCGGCCTGTGGACTCCTCTCGACCGAAAAAACGAAGTCCGACCCCGGCTCCTCCCGATGAAATCCCCTGTAATTCCTAACGCCTAATTCCTCATTCAGATGCACCTGATTACGAAATATTTTCCCGAACTGACCGCGGAGCAGATCGAACGCTTTTCGCGCTTGGAGGCCCTCTATACGGAGTGGAATGCCAAGATCAATGTCATCTCGCGCAAGGATATGGATCAACTCTACCTGCGTCATGTCCTCCACTCGCTCTCGATTGCCAAGGTGTGCCGCTTCGAGGCGGGGGCCCGCATCCTCGATGTGGGGTGTGGAGGAGGTTTTCCGTCGATTCCATTGGCGATCCTCTTCCCCGAGGCCCACTTCACGGCGGCCGACTCGATCGGCAAGAAGATCAAGGTGGTCGAGGGGGTCTCCACGGCTCTCGGCCTAAAGAATGTGATCCCGCATTGGGGGCGTGTCGAGGAGTTGCCACACCGTTACGACTATGTGATTTCGCGTGCTGTGACCGAAATGCCCCGCTTCGTGGGTTGGATCTGGGAGAAGATTGAACGCGGTCAAAAGGGTACGCTGCCGAATGGTATCCTCTATCTGAAGGGGGGCGATTTGGCCGAGGAGTTGGCACTCACGCGCAAGCGATGGACCCTCTACGAGATCCCTGCCTTCTTCGAAGAGGAGTTCTTCGAGACCAAAAAGGTGGTCTATACGCAGAAATAGCCCTGCGAGTTATAAAAAAGGGAACGATTTTCAAGATCGTTCCCTTTTTTATTTGCGGCCGCAGGAGAGACCTTTTAGCCCTTGTGCTTGAAGCGCGAGGGGGAGGTGCCCGTGTGCTGTTTGAAGTACTTGCCGAAGAAGGATTGGGTGCTGAAATTCAGGTGGTGGGCGATCTCCTGGATACTCATGCCCGAGTACTTCAAGAGGTTTTTGGCCTCCAGAATCACCGACTCGTCGATCCAACGGGCGGCCGTCTTGCCCGAGACCTCCTTGACGATCGAGGAGAGGTATTTGGGGGTGATGTTGAGTTGTTTGGCGTAGAACCCCACATTCCTTTCACGCTTGTTGTACTGCTGCAAAAGATTCGAAAACTCCTCGAAGATCGCCTCGCCACGACCTTTGGTGCGCGTAGCGGGTCGCTCGCGTTGGTTCAGCTCCGTGATGATGTAGAAGGCCGTGGTGAAGAGTGAGCGGACAATTTCGTGGCGATAGCGCTCCTTGTCGCTCTGCAGGAGGGTCTTGACGAGTTGGAAGACTTGGCGAATCTCGGCCACATCCTGAGCCGTAACGGGTAGGATGGGGTCTTTGCCGAAACGCATGTAGACCGGCAGCGACGTGGCCAAATCAACCTGGATCTCATTGACAAACGACTTCGAAAAGGCGAGGATATAGGCCATTCCATCTGCGGAGAACTCCTTCAGATCGACAATCGAGTCGGGGGTGAAGAAGACTACGTTGTTGGGTTGGATCGTGTAGTCGGTCATGTTGAGCGAAACGGTCGCCCGGCCACTCATCAGGATAATGGCCACGAAGCCATCCACCGAGATCGGCTTCTGGAATACCGTATGGTAATTTTGCGAGTTGATGGTCGTGATCACCAAGTCGTTCGAGAGGTAGCTCACGTCGCTCATTCCCGACTTGATGCGGGCAATCGAGATCTTGTCGGGGGCTCCTTCGCTCTTTCCTCTTCTCTTTTTTACTGCAGCGTCCATGGTAGTAGATATAAATATTGAGGTTTGTTCACTTTTCTTGCTTGGTCTATGCCTCCACCTTCGGGCAGCGGATGCGTAACTCTCCGGGCAGACACTCGATGTGGAGCGGGAATTCGGCTCCGGGCTGTCCGTCCACATCGGTCGGTTCGTTCAGGGTCGATTCAATCTCGAGGCTCTGCACCCGAAGGCGGTGTACAACCCGCGGATTGCCCCCCAGCAGGTAGTGGCCCATGGCGAGGGTCGAGGTGATGAGGTTGCGTTTTTCGACCATCACCACATCGAACAGGCCGTCGCGTACGCTCGAATGGCGTGCCAGATGGAATCCTCCGGCCGTCTCGCCGTTGAATACCAGCACCATCAGCGAGTTCAGGTCGAAGGAGCGGCCATCAGCCACCACCTTTAGAGGTACGGCATGCATGGCACGGAACTCCTTGACCCCCTCGATCAGGTAGGCCAACTTGCCGATGCGGTGCTTGCGCTCGTTGGGGGTGCGTTGAGAGGTGGTCGTAAAGATCCCGAAGCTGAAGATGTTGACGAAATAGAGCCCATTGACGCGACCGCAGTCGATCGGGGTCTCCTCGCCCAGGATAATCTGCCGGGCTGCCTCCAAAGGGTCGTGCGACATGCCGAGGGCCTTGGCAAAATCGTTGGCCGTGCCGGCAGGAAGGATGCCGAGCGGCAGGTTAAGGCCCGCCTGCTTCATGCGGTTGACGACGTAGTTCACCGTGCCGTCTCCTCCCGCTACCACGATTAGCTCCGGAGTCTCGCCCCCATCAAAGGGGGTGTGGGCGAAGTCGATTTCGCGAGGGGTCAGCCGATAGTCGTAGCTGCGGAAAACAGCCACGAGGCGATCGAGGTTCTTCCCAATGCGTCCGCGTCCCGACTCGGGATTATATAGTAATAGTGCACTTTTCATTCGCAATGTGCTGTTTGTCTATTTCAGGATCAACTCTTCCATGGCCGGCGAAAGGTGGCAGATCATCGGATCACCCTCCTTTTCGGGGGCCAAAATCAGGAGCACCGGCCACTCGGGGTGCTTCTCCAAAAGGGCCAAACCCTTTTCCTCTCCCAGGGCCATGAACATCGTGGCCATGGCATCGGCTCGGGCGCACTCGTCGGCAACCACCGTGGCCGAGAGCAGGCGCGAGAGGTGGCTCTTTCCGGTGTGGGGGTCGATCGTGTGGGCGATCTTCTGCCCCGAGGGGTCGATATAGAAGCGGCGGTAGTTGCCCGAGGTAGCCAAGGCCCCCCGATGCAGGGCGATGCGCATCTCGTAACTTTGGCCGAGCGGGGCCCCGTCTACCGGTCGTTCGATGCCGATGCGCCAAGGCATCCCTTTGGGATTGACCCCTTGGCAACGCACCTCACCCCCGATATCGACCAGGAAGTTTTCGATACCTCGGTTGAGGAGCTCTTCGGCCACCAGGTCCACCGTATATCCTTTGGCGATGGAGTTGAAGTCGAGCGCCACGCGCGGATCGGCTTTCCAGAGCCTCAAAGCCTTTCCCTCTTGGCGCAGGGCCACCTTGTCGCTTCCAACAAATTGGAGCAACGAATCGAGGTTGGGCGAGGCGATGCCCCGCTTGCCGGCAAAGCCCCAGGCCTTGACCAACGGAGCCACGGTTACATCGTAAGCTCCTCCGCTCAGGGTTGAGATCTCTTGGGATAGACGGAGGTTATAGGCAATGTGGTGATCTACCGAATCGGTCTCTCCGCGATTCAGGCGGCTCAAGAGCGACCCCTCGTCGAAGATCGACATCGAACGCTTCATCTCCTGGTCGATCTCCATGGCTCGACGGTAGAGCTCCTCGCCGGGATCCTCGCTGCATGCCACCAAATGGAGGTTGGTGCCGAGCATTACCCCATCTACAACGAGGTACTCGGCTCGGCGGTTACACCCCGCGATGAGCAACAAAACGCCTAATAAAAAAAATCGGATTGATTTATTCATGCCACAAAGATATAAAAAAAGCGAAGAATCGCACAAAAAAATAACCCCAATCAACCAAAAATGTAACAAAAATGTACCTATTTGGGGCTGTTTTTTGAAAAAAGCACTCAAATAGAAAGAATTAAGGGTGAAAAATGTTGCGATTAGAAAAAAATGTGTACCTTTGCGCCACGCTCTGGCGCGATTCGGTAAGGAGAATGCGTCGTAGAGTGGAACTTTTAAAAACTATTTTAAGATTATGGGTTATTTGACCGCAGAGAAAAAGCAGGAGCTTTTCGGCCAGTACGGCAAGTCTAACACGGATACGGGTTCGCCTGAGAGCCAGATCGCGCTGTTTTCGTACCGTATCAGCCACCTTACGAACCACTTGAAGTCCAACAAGCACGACTTCGGAACGCAGCGCGCCCTGTTGCGCCTCGTTGGTAAGCGTCGCCAGCTGTTGGAGTACCTCAAGGCAGTTGACATTGAGCGTTACCGCGCCATTGTTAAGCAGCTGAACCTGCGTAAGTAATTTTACGCCAGGCTTGGGAAAAAGGGCTCCTTTGGGAGCCCTATTTTTCGGAATTTTATTCACATTTTTGGACGCAATAATTTTATGGAAGAGAAGAAATTGTACAACGCAGTGCGTAAGTACATCACGCTTGCCGATGGTCGCGAGATCATGATCGAGACGGGCAAGCTGGCCAAACAGGCCGACGGTTCGGTGGTAGTGAAGATGGGTGGCACGATGCTGCTCGCAACGGTGGTGGCTGCCAAGGAGGCCAAACCCGACACCGATTTCATGCCCTTGCAGGTAGAGTACAAAGAGAAGTATGCCGCTGCCGGTCGCTACCCGGGCGGTTTCATGAAGCGTGAAGGCAAGGCCAATGATGCCGAGATTTTGGTGGCTCGTTTGGTAGACCGTGCCCTCCGCCCCCTGTTCCCTTCGGATTATCACGCCGAGGTTTATGTAACCGTAAACCTGATCTCGGCTGAGAAGGATATTCAGCCCGATGCCCTGGCCGGTTTGGCTGCATCGTCGGCACTGGCTGTGTCGGACATTCCGTTCGAGGGCCCCATTTCGGAGGTGCGTGTGGTACGCATCGACGGCGAGTATAAGATCAACCCCAACTTCTCGGAGATGGAGCAGGCCGACCTCGATATCATGGTGGCCGGTACGATCGACAACATTCTCATGGTAGAGGGTGAGATGAAGGAGGTCTCGGAGGAGGTGATGCTGGGTGCCATCAAGTTCGCCCACGAGGAGATCAAGAAGCACTGCGCCGTACAGATCGAGCTGATGAAGGAGCTCGGCAAGGATGTAAAGCGTACCTACTGCCACGAGAACAACGATGAGGAGTTGCGTCAGCAGATCATCACCGAGCTCTACGACAAGGCTTATGCCATCGCTACGAGCGGTACGATGAAGCACGAGCGTGAGGATATGTTCAACGCCCTGGAGGCCGAGTTCGCTGCCCGCTTTACGGAGGAGGAGCTCGAGGAGAAGGCTTCGCTGATCCACAAGTATTTCCACGACGATGTACAGAAGAAGGCCATGCGCAACATGATCCTCGACGAGGGCAAGCGTCTGGATGGTCGTAAGACCGACGAGATCCGCCCCATCTGGTGCGAGACCGATTACCTGCCTTGCGCTCACGGTTCGGCTATCTTTACGCGTGGTGAGACCCAGTCGCTCACGACCGTTACGCTCGGTACGAAACTCGACGAGAAGATCAAGGATGAGGTGCTGGTTCAGGGTAGCGAGCAGTTTGTGCTGCACTACAACTTCCCTCCCTTCTCGACCGGTGAGGCCAAGGCTTCGCGTGGCTTGAGCCGTCGCGAGATCGGTCATGGCCACCTGGCTTGGCGTGCCCTGAAGCCCATGGTTCCCGTGGGCGATGAGAACCCCTATGCCGTGCGCGTGGTATCGGATATCCTCGAGTCGAACGGTTCGTCGTCGATGGCTACCGTTTGCGCCGGTACGCTGGCTCTGATGGATGCGGGTGTGAAGCTCAAGAAGCCCGTGTCGGGTATCGCCATGGGTCTGATCTCGGATTCGGCTACGGGTCGCTGGGCTGTGTTGTCGGACATCTTGGGTGATGAGGATCACCTGGGTGACATGGACTTCAAGGTGACGGGTACCGCCGATGGTATCACCGCCACGCAGATGGATATCAAGGTGGACGGCCTCTCGTATGAGGTGCTGGCCAAGGCCCTGGAGCAGGCCCGTGTAGGTCGTCTGCACATCCTCTCGAAACTCACGGAGTGCATTTCGGAGCCTCGTGCCGAGTACAAGCCCTTCGTTCCTCGTCTGGTTCAGATCACCATCCCGCAGGAGTGCATTGGCGCCGTAATCGGCCCGGGTGGTAAGGTGATCCAGGATATCCAGAAGACCACGGGTACGACCATCACCATCACGGAGGACGATAACAAGGGTTATGTAGATATCTTCGGTCAGGATAAGGAGGCTATTGATGCTGCTCTGGCTCGCATCAAGGCCATCGTGGCTCAGCCCGAGGTGGGTGAGACCTACAAGGGTAAGATCCGTTCGATCGTTTCGTTCGGTGCCTTCGTAGAGATTCTGCCCGGCAAGGATGCCCTGCTCCACATCTCGGAGATCGACTACAAGCGTTTCGAGACGATGGAGGAGACCGGCCTGAAGGAGGGTGACGAGATCGAGGTGAAGCTCATCGGCGTAGATGCCAAGACCGGCAAGCTGAAGCTTTCGCACAAGGTTTTGCTCCCCAAACCCGAGGGTTATGTAGAGCGTGAGCGCCGTCCCCGTCCCGAGCGTGGCGAGCGTCGTCGCGACCACAAGGAGTAGGCTTTTCCCCTCTTTGTCCGGCCTATAGAGCCGGCGGAGTTGAAAAAATGGCTATTTTGCGCAAAACGAGGTGTTTTTTCACCTCGTTTTCGCTTTTATTTCAAAATATATAACTATATTTGCAGTGTCCCGGACCAGCCTTACGAAAATTAAGGGTAGGAAGGGATGAAAGAGAAGAAAACAAGCAATAATAAACACAATTAAAACCAAAAACAATTATGAAAAACATCATGAAATTGAGCTTCGTGCTCGTGGCTGCAGCCCTGGTATTCTCGAGCTGCAACTGCTTCAAGAAGATGGCCAAGAATCGTGAGGACATTCAGGTAACCTGCACGCCCGAGGTTCTGGAGCTGGTTAATGGTACGGTTGCTGCCGACATCAGCGTATCGATTCCTGCCAAGTATTTCAACGCAAAGGCCGTTGTAAAGGTAACGCCCGTAATCGTATTCGAGGGTGGCGAGGTTGCCGGTGCTCCCAAGTACTTCCAGGGTGAGAAGGTAGACGAGAACTACACGGTGGTTGCCAAGAAGGCTGACGGTGTTTACACGCTGCACGCCGAGTTCCCCTACGATGAGCGTATGAAGCAGAGCGAGCTTCAGGTTCGCGCCGAGATCAAGTGCCCGAAGGGTGGTTGCAAGGAGCTGACGCTCGTAAACCTCAACACGGGTGCTGTAGCTACCGCTGAGGAGATGGCCGTAATGGTACAGGACAACGCCGAGGCTTTGGCTCTGCGTAAGACCTTTGGTCTGGTGGTAGCTCAGGGTGTGAATGTGCTCCAGGGTGACCTGAACTTCTCGACCGTGATGATCCCCATGCCCAACAACTACAAGCGTGTAACGACCGAGGTGGTGAAGGTAGACATCGTTTACGACATCAACAACTCGAAGGTTTCGAAGGTGGCTGTGAAGGGTCTTGACGGCTTCAAGAGCGATGTAGATGCCAAGTTGCAGAACGATCGCGCTACGCAGCACCTCACGGTGAAGGGTTACGCTTCGCCCGATGGTCCCGAGAAGTTCAACGACAAGCTCTCGAAGGCTCGTTCGGAGTCGGGTAAGAAGGCTCTGGAGAAGCTCCTGAAGGATTCGGGTCTCGAGGTAGACGCTGCCGCTTATGGTGAGGACTGGGAAGGTCTGAAGGAGCTGGTTGCCGCTTCGGATATCAAGGACAAGAACCTCATTCTCCAGGTGCTGGGTCTCTACAGCTCGTCGGCACAGCGCGAGGCTGAGATCAAGAACATGGCTTCGGTATTCGCCGAGCTGAAGAGCGAGGTGCTGCCCAAGCTGCGTCGTTCGCAGGTGGTGAACTCGACCGACCTGATGGGTAAGACCGACGAGGAGATCATGGCTCTGATCAACGCCAACGATTTCAACGCCCTGAACAACGAGGAGCTCCTCTACGCTGCCGAGAGCCTGATTACCAACGGTGAGCAGAAGGTGGCTACGCTGAACCACACCGCTCAGAAGTACAACGACCTGCGTGCCTACAACAACCTGGGTATCGCCCTGTCGGAGGTTGGTCAGCAGGAGGCTTCGCTGAAGGCCTTCGAGAAGGCTGCTCAGCTTGGCTCGACCAACAGCACCATCTCGAGCAACTTGGCTCTGTCGAACATGGCCAACGGCAAGATGGCCGAGGCTGACAAGTACCTCCAGGCAGCTGAGAGCGAGACCAAGGCTATGGCTGCTGCTGTGAAGGGTGACTACTCGTCGGCTGCCAAGCAGCTCGAGGGCACCAACGCCGCTATCGCCTACATCATGAACAAGGATTACACCGCTGCCAAGAACGCCATCGCCAAGGATAACTCGGCCGATGCCGACTACCTGCGTGCCGTAATCGCCAAGAAGGAGGGTGACGTGGCTACTGCCAAGGCTCAGCTCAACAGCGCTGTGGCTAAGAACCCCGCTCTGGCTCAGAAGGCCGCTTCGGATGTAAACTTGAAGGGCCTCGAGTAATCGACCCCAAGGCATAAGGAGCTCTCCAAAAGGCTCCATTACAGACCACGGATCTCGCAAGGGATCCGTGGTCTTTTTTTGAGGACGGGGGGGGAGATGATTGACAATTCACAATTTTTCCTTTTCGCAGTCATTGCGAGGAGCGAAGCGACGTGGCAATCTCCCGAGCAGTGGGCAAGCGGCACCCCTCCGCACCGCGTCATGGCGAGGAGGGCGTAAGCCCGACGTGGCCATCTTTTTATCGGGGAATCATCTCTGTGAATAGTCGCCCATAAAAAGATCCCCACGCTCACTCATGCTCCCTCGGGATGACGCTGCGGGGAGATAAAAAAATGCTCCCCAATTTTGGGGAGCATTTTGCTCTTTGGATTCTCTATTGTTTCGATGGCAACCCCAGCATCCTATTGCTCGATGGGGCGCAGTTGTAGGGCGAAGCCTCCGCCCGGGGCCATGAGGATGTCGATTTTGTCGTTGGCACTTACCTCCGACTTTTCGATCACATAGTCGGTGGGGTAACTCTCCCAGCCGGCTTTCTCGCCATCGCGGTAGAGGGTGGCCTCATAGCGGCGGCCTTGCTCCAGGAAGTCGAACGAGAGGGTTACGCTGCGCGCTTGGCCATCGGTAATGCCACCCACATACCAATTCTCGGAGTACTTGTCGCGGCGGGCCGTTACGACATAATCGCCGATCTCGGCCTCCAGACAGCGGGTGGTAGCCCAATCCACCGGTACATCGCGAATAAATTGCAGGGCATCGTCGTGCTGGCGGTAGTTGTCGGGGAGGTCTGCAGCCATCTGAATCGGGCTGTAGAAGACCACATATTGGGCAAGCTGGTGTGCCAGGGTCGAATTGACAAAGTACTTGTAGTCGTAGTCGGGATTCACCTTGCCATTGGCCGTGGAGGCCGCCTTGTTGATCGTGTTGTGGTAACGCAGGTCGAAGATGCCGGGGGTGAAGTCCATGGCTCCGGCCACGTTGCGTGTGAAGGGGAGCGTCGGGTTGTGGTCGATCGAGTTGCCCGAGTTCCAGGCCTGCCACTCCTGCCCGCGCATGCCTTCGGCACTCATCAGGTTCGGATAGGTGCGGCAGATGCCGGTCGAATGGATCGGTTCGTGGATGTCGATGCAGAGTTTGTGGGCAGCCCCCTCCACCACCGTACGGTTGTAGTGGTCTACCATCCAGCGGTCGTAGTGTTTGTGGCCCGCAATGCGCCCCACATAGCCGGTCTTGACGCTGTTTACTCCGTGCTTTTCGTAGTAGGCAAAGGCGTCACTCATCTGCTCCTCGTAGTTGGCGACGTTGGCGTAGGTCTCGTGGTGGCCGATCAGCTCCACCCCTTTCGATTCGGCATAGCGGGCCAGTTCCTCCATGTCGAAGTCGGGATAGGGGGTCGAGTAGTCGAACCGCTCGCCACGGCCCCAGCCCACATTCCAGCCCTCGACCAACACCCCGCCAAAGCCATTCTCGGCGGCAAAGTCGATGTAGCGCTTTACGTTCTCGGTGGAGGCGCAGTGGGGGTAGGCCCCATCACGATCCCAGATCGAGACTTTGAGGTGCATCTCCCACCAAACCCCGACATACTTCATCGGCTTGATCCAGGAGGTGTCCCCCAATTTGCAGGGCTCGTTGAGATTCAGCACCAGGGTGGACTCCACGAGCGAGCCGGCGCGGTCGCCCACGATGACTGTGCGCCAAGGGGTCGAGAAGGGGAGCTCCACTTCGCTCTTCACGCCCTCATCGCCGGCGAGAGCCGAGGTGAAGCAGGCGCGTTCGTTCTCCCAACTCAAGGCCATGCCGGGGTAGTGCCACAGAGCTGCCTCGTGGATGGCGAGGTGGTTGCCCGTTGCCGTACTCTTCATTGCCACGGGGGTCGATACTCCGCAAGGCATCAGGCCGCGCACCCGGCCGGCCGACTGTTGCATGGTCTCGGGGGTGATTTCGCTCAGGCGGGTGTGCATGTAGTCGAACTCGGCATCATCGTCGCTTCCGGCCATCCAGTGGGCCAGGTAGTCGTCGCCCATGCGAAACTCGGTGCGCTCGCCCGTGATGGCCGCCTTGCCCTCTCCGGGTAGGAGATAGCGCAGGCCCATGCCATCGTTGAAGAGGCGTATCTCGATGCGGAGTTCCTCGCCTTCGGGGGCCTTCAGTGTAGCCGTCAGGCTGTTGTAGTGGTTGCGAATTTCGGCAAACTGCCCCCACACGGGCTCCCAAGTCTCATCGTAGGAGCTCTTCTCCACCCCCACAAGGGTGAGACCTGTGGTGAAATCGTTCTCCGTGGTGGTAAGTCCCAAGCGCGAGAGGGGAATCAACTCCTCGCCATCGAAGGTGAGCGAGTAGGCGGGTTCTCCCGCTTCGGTGAGCGAAAAATAGAGTTTCGTGCGGCCATCGGGCGAGGCAATCTTGCTCTTGGCTCCGTGGCAACCCACCAATAGCAGAAGGGTGGTCAACCGGGTGATAACTTTATTCATTTGTGATACTAGTCTTTGCCCGAGAAAGGTTTCCCGGGTGTGGTTTCGTTCTTTTGGGGGAGCATGGACCATAATTGACCCGCTTTTGTAGGCCCTCCGCTCAACAAAGATACTGATTTTGGCTTAAAAAACAACACCTTTCACCTCTTTTCTCCTTGTAGGGACTCTTCTGTGGCTCTATCCTTGGGTGGGAGGGTGAAAAAGTTTCTACAATATCGGCTTTGCCCGATATTGTAGAAACACATTTCGTCATTGCGAACTTTTGCATTTTAGGGGCTATCGGAAAGCGCAGAGAAATCATGCAAAAGTGTGGCAATCTACCGCTTA
>JAEIGA010001837.1_pt1 | contig 33716 bp, 24 predicted proteins | sample 9270691 | NCBI WGS metagenome assembly JAEIGA01 (sample SAMN17057246, study PRJNA624740) | gut metagenome | biome: biome; isolation source: fecal sample | host: Bos grunniens | place: China: Xizang | collected 2019 | reverse complement strand
TACCATAAAATCTCCAGATTTAGGAAGATTGACAATTCCCTCACAAAATATCTCTGGTGAATCATGTGTCGGAATAACAGCAGACCATTCTGGTCTTATATTTCCTTTTTCGTGTTGCGTCTTACAGCATGAACAAAGCAAACCCATTATGACACTACATATTGTAATTAAACGCATCGCGACGTATCCCATCGTCTAAAATATTGTATGATAATACTTCATCTTATCATTACTATTCATTTAATTCCACGGATATGTCGGATAACGGTATAGGGTATTGTTACCAATGATATATAATTTATTATCATATATTGTTGGGTAAGGACCTAGAAATCCATATCTATTATTATTAGGACATATAATCTGGCCAAGTTTTTTGCCAGTCTCTATTTCTATAATGTCTACTTTATCTTTTCTATTTAAAAAATAAGCATATCTACCTTGCTGTGTCACATAATATGATCCATAATCGTCAAATAGATATTTGACATCCCCGGTATTCTTGTCGTAACCAATTGTGGCATTTACAGCACATTTCATCAAAATATCATTGTAGAACAATACATCTTGGCAAGCATAAGCACATATATCGTATCGCTCCCAGATAATGTTGCCCGTCTCAATATCAATAGCCATCATCGTTCGATCAACATTCGAGTATAATGTGTTGTCATTTATGTAGCTATGCGCACCCACCGGAGAGCGTCCAATATATTTTCTAAATATCTCATTTCCAGTAGTTTTATCAACAATAATGACATAGGTTTCAAATTTATATTCCTCGACAATAGAGTCTGAAAAACAAGACAAGACCAAACAGTTGTCGTATAATACAAAATCATTTATTTGCAGCAAGTCATCACCCGTATAGTAAAATTCACTGATATGATCGCTATCCATATTGACTTTACAAACACGACAGCTGTCTTGAACAAAGTAACAATCGTTGTTACTTCCGATTACAGGTTTGATTGCACCAGATGACCTGCTGTCTTTTTGCCATATCAACTTTCCTGTCATTACATCAAGACAAACTATCGGACGGGTAAATATATCCTCTCGTTGGTTTGCTTCATATTGAAAAATCAGTTTATTATTATGGAGATACCCTTTTGAGTCGAAATCACAATAATGCCTTTTTTCTAAATCAGATGGAAAAAACCATTTGACATCCCCAGTCATGATGTCTATCCCACATAGTCTATTATCTTCAGCCATAAATCCTTCATCGTATATAGTTGTAGGAACGACCATAATATTACCTGATTTTGGTAGATTAACCAAGCCCGGACAAAATATCTCTGGAGAATCATGTGTCGGAATAACAGCAGACCACTCTGGACTTATCAGACCTTGCTTATTCTCAGTCTTACAGCAGGAACAAAGCAGGATAGAAACTATACTAATAATTATAATTGAAATCTTTGCCATACATACCATTGCTAATTACATCTTGAAGGAGTCTTCTCATTTTATAATGACTATTCATTTCCAAGTGATTAACACCTATAACCTCAATATTTTGAACATTTACTCCGCTCATCTTCGAACTATTATTCGGAATGAATCCATCGCTATTTTCATAGACAGTTACGTATTCAACATCGCACCAACTCCACCATAAAAATTTATGCCAATTTTCAATACGATCCGTATGGGTTGCGCCAATCATACTATCCCATTCGTTATGAATATCAAATTGAATAAATCGTCTTGTCGAAGTCCATGATGCGGCGGCAGAAAAATTCAAGGCACTTGCCGCAATATAACATGGATTAAAAATACCGACAACCGCAGTTGTTGCTCCAGCGGCATAATGAAGAACCTCGAATGTTGTACTTGTGGCCAATGCGGCATTATAATAGGGAAACATGGTCTCGTCATAACAATTGTCCGTGGTATTGGTGTCATTATACGATTTATTAATAGCTGTTCCCGCTATTCGAACAAGTCGATTGTCGTCCTCATTCCCATATATGTTAATAATGGGTTTTGAAGAGCTACTTGAATTTAAATTCCGTAAAAATTCATTTTGGGAAAGGTCCGGATTCATATCTTCAGCTGCAACTGTAGAATAGTCTGCTTTTATATCCTCAATTGCATTATTTGCCAGTGATTGTCCGACTTCGCCAACAATATTAAATGCGGCGCTTAAAAACATTGCAATCGCATTACCAACTCCGGGTAGAAGGGAACCTACCGCTTGCGTTCCGAAAGAAAGACTGGCTTGTAACTTTGAAATAGCCGTTTGTGCAACATTATTTAAGGATTGGTTTTTTAAGGATGTTACTATTCCTGCACCCTGATTTGGTGTTCCAGCTGTAATAACAGATCTAATTTTATTGTTTGAAAGAGCAGCTTTCCTTGCAACAATACCTCCGGCACTATGACCGAAAACTATTGCATGTTTTGATGGATTTACTTCATTGTTGATTCTTGCGTTTAAAGAGATTGCAGCAGTATTAAGGGAACTATTTTCTGACCAAGAAATATTTGTCCCTTGATTCTCATATGGAACCAACGCATTTTTATATGTGTTCCAAGTTGATGAATTATCTCTAAACCCATGTACCCAATATACTTTATTGGAATATGTTTGTCCTTGCATTAAGGAAAACATCGTTAAAATCATTATGAAGGATGTTATAAATTTTCTCATGGTAAGACTACTTAATGTTGAATTTGATTGTGTTTCTACTATATCCCTTTTCTATGACTTTCAGCATAGGGGTGCCATCATTTAGACATGAAATCTCTTCAATGACCGTTTTAGAGGGATTGTTGTCGGAAATATCCTTTATAGGCATATTTATACTCTTTGTTGAGAAAGAATTATCCTCGAAAGAATGTCGGCATCTTACTTTGAGTTTACCCCCAATAAGATGGTCATAACCATAAGTCTTAGAGATGTCTTTAGAGAATATCGTCTTTACAATTGTTCCTTCGTCTGCTTTTGTCCCGCTAATAGATTGTTCTAGAATTACTAAATCACTTTGTTCATATATTCTATAGGAAGGATTTTCTCCAGCTTTTGTGGGACACTGTTCTGCCATTTTGTTGCGGAGCCAGTTAATATTTCTTTTTATCCCAGATTTTGTACCAAGCGAAGATTCCTCTTTCGCGTTCTCTAATTCAGTTAGATATTCCGAATAATCTGGCATCGGAACTTCTTTTTGAGATAAGACCTCACCTTTGTTGTTGTATGTAATTGCAATCCCATCTTTGATTTCTACTTTTGAAACACATTTTGAAAGATTCATCTCAGTTTCATGAAAACTAAGAAGGGGATTTATTTCGGGATCCAAGTTTGTTTCTTGCCTATATTCTGAACGTCCATCTTGAAAAATAGAGGTGGATTCTGATATATTTGCGCAAAAAGGTATCATTTCTGAGTTTGACAAGGTGTCAGAGATGTTATTCACACCCGATTTCGTTAATGCTGCTTGTCTATTTCTGTAAAAAACACTCTTTTTTATAGAAGCTGAAACTTCTGAGTTAATAAAATCCGCATCTAAAATTTCATTTAAAGGGCGATCATATGTGATTAATCTATAATCAGATAGGATCTCAATTGCAAGTCCCTTTCTATCCATTGATGCTTTTTCCTGGGTACCAATTGAGTTATCTTGCGAATTTGAAACATTACAAGAGGTTACGAATGCAAAAATAAGTGGAAGAATAATAAATCTTTTTCTCATATATTAATTATTTTGTATTTATTTAATCGTATAGCCAAATTATATACTTGCGACATGTCACTTCTACTTTTTAAGATATTTGCTGCCTACGTGCATGGCAATGCCGAAATGTAGGTTTAGGCGGTAGGAGAGGGGAATGGCATTGAACGAGCCATTTCCCAATAGGATAGGCGCCTTGGTCCAGGATACAGGGATGTAATCCGCGCCAATAAACAAAGACGGACCCGCCTTGGGCGTGATTTCCAAGATGGCGCCCAAGGTGCGCGTGGTGTTGAGCAAAGAATAATTGACTCCGAGCGCAAACCACTTGCACGGCGTTAAGTTATAGGAGAAAGTCAATTCGTGGCGAGGATAGCTATGGCTGAAACGACAGGAATAAAGCACACCGACGCTCATACTTCTTTTGAGAAAGGGAAGTTCGGCACCCACATAGAGTGTCGGCATCGTAGAACGGAGCAAGCCCTTGGAGGTTTCAGTTTCCGTCAAATTAAGGAGTTCCTTTTTCGCATTTTCCACAAACTCATTGAGAGAGGCCTCAAAATCACTACCATTGATGGCTACATCTTGAAATCCGGTCCATTCAATCTCACCTTGGCTTTTGTAAGAAGTCACGGATTTGGCATCATAATAAATGGCTCCCAAATCTGTCACCGCAGCAGAAACGGACAGTCCATCGACAGCACTACCCGTTTCAAGCGTATATTCCACGCCCAAATCAATCGAACCGCCCCAACCGGATACCACACCGTTTTGTAACATTCTTTGAATATCAAATTGAGGGCTTGGCACACCCTGCTCATTGCTGGACATCATTAAACCCTGTACAGCCATCTGCGCATATCCTTCGCTTTGAAGGGTCCATTTGTCGGTAGAAGTATTTAATCTCAGATTTTCAACATTTAGCCCCATATAAGCAAACGGAGCAAGAACGCGCACTTTGATACCCCCTCGGAATCCGTTGGGAAAATTTCTGGAATAGCCCAAGGAAGCCTGCATGGCCGCCATGGCATAAGCGTTGATATTTCCAATGTTGAAACTTTGATGGGCGGTCCCGGTACCTTTTTTCGCAAAGAGGAACAAATCGCGCGGAAGATCCACATCCATCAGGGTTTTAATACCCAAATCAAAGGTCCAATAAGACATTTGTTTGGTATAAAATCCAAAGCCCAACAAGGTCGTATTCAGTTCGAAATCAAAATGGGGGTGAGCCGGAAGCGCACGGCTAAACTCTTTCATACTGACATTCTGATGAAGAAATGTCAGCAATTCTCCATTTTTAGGATAGAAAAAGGTGGGAATATCCAGATTTGTCCCTATTCCTACACCCAAATTACCCACTCCGAAAAGTTGAAAATAATCGGCTCTCGGTGCGAATGCAGGATTGAGTTTATGACGATTGAGCGAATAATCCAAAAAATAACTTCCCTTCAATGCCTGTGCTTGGGTTTGAAGCGGCATTGTCATCAGGGCGATGACACAAGCAATTACAACAGTCGATATCTTTTTCATATTACTCTTCATTGTTTTGTGTGGTTAGACCTTTAAGGTCGAGGTGAATGCCATCAGGAATCATGGCCGATAGTGAAGCCAGTACGAAACTATCCTCCCTAAAAGGAGCGCCGGCAACACCACCGCTGCTAAGCGAAAGCGTTATTTTCAAAGAACTGACAGCGGAAGCGTCCTCTCGGTTTTTCAGGCCCAATTTAATATACAAGTCGCTATCGACAGGGGAGCCATCCAAGGCACCGGCTTTAATGACTTGGTGTCCGGCCCCATCCGCCGAAGCCAATTCGTTTCCTGCTTCATCCAATAAAGCGAAATCAACATTCAACTGTATCGGAAGGCTGTTGGTAAATGTTCCTTTCAGTCCCAAACTACCGAGGGATAATAGGGGCTCAATATCATCAGGCAGCGCCAACGTGTCCGAATAAGTAAGCATAAAGTCCGCACCCAATTCCAAAGGCACTTTTAAGGCGTAATTAGCCTCCAAGACATATTCCGCGTCGGTTTTCAGCGTCCAGGACACATCTCCGCCCGTACCGGCATCCAAACTGAATACAATGCTGTCCGGCGCCGCTTTAAGAATACCCGGCAAGTCCATCTTCACCCAATCATATCCCAAAGGACAATCGTCCTGACGATTGGAAATCCACAATTTTGTATAGGTAGTGTCAGTAACAGACTGAGAAGATTTAAGTGCAATCTTTTGATTTTCACATTGTTCCGTTAATATCTGTCCGTTTTTATAAGGACTTAATGTCAAATGGGCCTGTACGGGAATATCCAGATTGGTCTTGACATCCAAAGCAAGACTGTATCTGTAAATATCCAAATTCAACTCTATTTTCTCTCCCAAAGATTGGTAGAACGAACTTAAATCGATACTTTGTCGATAGGGTTCCATCTGGTAATTGATGACGGTCTCAACCTTGTCCAATTTGATTTTATCAGTCCCTGAAGTACTCATCCAGCCGTTAATTTCCACCTCAAGATCGTCTAACTGCGCTCCGAGGTCTATATCCACATTGGATAAGCTGAACATACCCTCGATATTGATTTCCATATCGTTCAAGCTGATATTATCCTGGCTAAAGTCTATCGAAGACAAGTCCAATTTTTCAACCTTATAGGGGCCGATAATCATTTGTTTATCCTCATTGAGCGAAGCCTCGACATGGAGTTTATGCTGGGAATCACTTTCGCGTATGGTAATGATATCCGGAATCGAAATATCCATATTCAAAGACATATCGATATCTCCCAACACCGAGCATAGGGATGAAGCATCGATATTCAAATACAACTCCACATCTTTCAGTCCCACCTCTTTGATGGATTTGAGCATTTCGGGCATTTCTCCTAAAGAGAGATTGTCCATCGTGATTTTCTCGCTGAAAGAACTGCTGTACTGTCCCATAGCAAGTTGAGCCGGTTTGAGGGTGGGAAAATCAACCGAAATGGCTATTTTTTCATTTTGTGCCTTCAAATCCTCCAATTGCTTTTTGGTCATATAGGTACCCGCCATGCTCATACCGCCTTTCATTTCTATTTGTCCACGAATGCAGTATTCATCTTGCGTTCCATCCACAAGCTCCGGAACCAAATCCAAACGCTTGATAGGCAATTTAATCAGCGTAGGCAGAGGCTTATCATCATCGAAACTGATGGACTGGTATTTTTCGCTATAATCGGGATTATAGTAGTCTTTGCATTCCGCTCCCAATTCGTCCAACACGATAAATTTCGGAAAAATCAGATGCAAGCCCTTTTCAGCATTCGGTATGATGGAGAGAGTTTCCGGCATGGGATAATCCAGATGGATTTGTATAGTCGGATTCTTTCCGTCGATTTTTTCGGGATATACCGAAATATTGCTCATTTTAGCCACCTCTTCCGGCAGAGTTTCGTAAATGCTTTGAGGCTCAACCTCTATCTCGTAAGGGTAGTAGTTGGTCGCTATACGAAAATCATCTATCTTCGGCTCACCATCGGTTGTTATATCCACTTTAATCTGACTTCCTTGAGAAGAAATCAAATCGCTGGAATTGATGATTCCCGTAGCCTTGGCGCTGGCACACACCTGAACCGACTCGTCATATTGAATCATACCGGCAAGCGGAGTCGGGATTTTGATTTTAGACAGAATGATATCTTCATGGAGATTCACCCCATAATCATCGTTGCTGTCAGGGACCGTAGTAATCAAGGGTGTTTGATTGAATAAGGTCAAAGTTTGGGTAGAAGCATTGTAGCCGGGATGATTGAGTTCGATTCCCGCAGGAAGAAGCAATTCAATCTCTTCCACATCCAACTGCAAGGAGCGAAGGGCAGGAGGCACCGATGAACTGATATCGAGAGAAAGGGGATAATTGGAATCAAATTCCACATACTCAATCTCTTTGACAACTTCGGGAAGAGAAATGGGATCAATCTTGACCGGAATGGCAATTTCCTGGGTGAACACAATGGGCTCAATTTCCATTTTTACATTATCAATCGTAAAATTGATAAATTTGGCTTCCAATTTTACCCTCATGGTCTTCTCTCTGTTCTCGTACAACTCTCGTACGCTGGCTATCAATCCGGTGGGGTCAATGTTACATTCCGCCGTCACGATCGCATCTTTATTCAGAGTCAATCTGCCATCGGTTTGTTTAACAAAATCATCCTCCTTTATCATCAAGGAAAGCACATCGTAAGTATAAACATCCCTCCAACCGTTGGAACTCGTGACGATAAAATCATGTTTAAGGTGGTCTTCCAGCGTTCCGGCGTCGTTCAAATCGGGTTTAATATGCAGGAACTGGCTGACATCCACATCGACACTGGGTTTGATGAAGCCGGAAAAGAAAGGATCAAGCATTTCAACGCTCAACTCGATTTGAGCACTCTCATTCAATTCTATGTCTTTAATGGCCTTGATTTCTTTAGGGAATTCAAGAGAGAGGGGAATGTGATACGACTCCTTATCAATGCTGGTCTTGACATCCACAATATTCTCCATGCCGTGCTCTGCCGCATATTGCATCAATTCATCATACGACATAGCCTCATCCAATTTTCCCTGAACCTCGGCATGGAGGTACAGTTGCTCCACATTGGCACTTTGTAGCGAAGCAAATCGCCCTTCTGTTGAAACAGGGTCGATATGCAAATCCATTTGAGTGGGATCAATCGCGGGCATGTTCTTGGAAAACGCCATCGGAGGGTCCAACTGGAACTTTTGCAAGGTAATATCGGGAATTTCTATCAGTTTGCCCAATTCAATCTGATAAGGTTCTATGGCAGGAAGAGTGATAGAAAGTTCCGACAAATCCACATCCGAAAGATGCAAGGGAATACGCTCATGGATTTCAATTTTATCCAACTCCAAAGACTCGTTGATGGTGCTGAGTTCTTTACTCAGACTCAACATGTCACCCATATAGAATGCGTACTTTCCACTTTGACTGATAAACATCTGACGGGAAGATGAATCCATCTGTTCCATCAATTGGCTGAGTCTGATGGGAGCAGTCGTGCCGAGAGGGAGGGACAGACCTTCTTGAAAAAGGGTTGCCTCCGTGTTGATTCTTTCTTCGGAAAGGGTGTACGCATCTTCCATACAAGCCGGTAACATACACATTGACAAGCAGATAGCCGCGCCATTGATGAAACCCGTTGGAGAGAGTGTCTTAAAAATTGAAATCTTTTTCATATCCATAAAATAGGAGTATCAAACAAAACAAGTAAAGATACTTACGATTTTGTCATTCTCAAAATCTTTTTCATTTTGATGAATTATTTATCATTATCCTATTCAATACCGTATTTTTTTTATATCTTCGCTAATTGCTTGTATCCTAATTATGAATCCTTCCGCAAAGCCGAATAAATATCTGAAAAAACTTTTTTGGAATCTTCTGAAGTTGCCTCTTCCGGCGAAGTGGCGGCTGGATATGTTCTTTTATAATTATTTCGGCAGCTTTATTAATTGGTCTAATCCATTGGGATTCAATGAGAAAATTCAGTATTTGAAATTGTATGACCGCAAGCCCGAGTATGTAAAAATGGCGGACAAATTGACGGCCAAGGAATGGGTAGCAAAGAAAATTGGGGCAGAATATATTGTGCCGAACTATGGGGTTTGGGAAAGGGCTGAGGATATCGACTTTGACCTTTTGCCCCAACAATTCGTCATCAAATGCAACCACGACAGCGGTAGTGTATTTGTCGTCAAAGATAAGTCCAAAGCCGATTTGGAGACAATCCGACAGTCGCTAAAAGAGCATCTTCAGCACGATTTTTCCAGCAATAGCGAGGAATGGGTTTACTCGCAGATTAAGCCCTGTATTCTTGCAGAACAGTATTTGGAGGGCGATGATACCGAGGCGGGGTTGATTGATTATAAATTCTTCTGTTTTGACGGCAAGGTAGAATATTTATATATATCGGTAGGTTTGGATAACCATGCTACAGCCCGTATGTGTTTTTTGAACAAAGATTGGACATGGGCACCTTTCCAGCGCAAGGATTATCAACTCTATGAAAATCCACCGAAACCGGCATGCTTGGATAAAATGTTGCAAATAGCCGCCGAATTGTCGCAAGGTCATCCGTTTTTGCGTGTTGACTTGTATTGCGTAAAAGGTCAGATCTATTTTTCAGAACTTACTTTTTATCCCAATTCCGGCTTTATTCCTTTCTATGATAGAAATATGGACGAAATGGCGGGCGCAGCTTTGACGCTTTTTCCGAAGCCCAATAAATCTTTTTAATTTATATTCACATGCAGGATAGAGTACATAAGAAGGTGATTTATACGGCTTTGACTGGCGGGCACGACAATTTGAAACAGCCTACCTGCATAGCCCCGGGATGGGATTACATCTGTTTTACGGATAGCGAACTTCCTGCTGATGGTACGCAACACACAAGCGGGGTTTGGCAACTGCGTACCATTCCTTTCAAAGGTGGACAGATTGAGAAAGCCCGACGAATGAAAATCTTGCCCCATATATATCTTCCCGAATACGAATATAGCGTCTGGATGGATGCCAATCTGTGTATCTGTGGAGAAGAATTTTATGAAAAAGTAGATGCGTTGATTGCCGCAGAAGAAAAATTAGCCATGATTGCTCATCCGTCCCGTAATTGTGTCTATGATGAGTTGTGCGTCTGTTACAAAACCAAGCGCATCACATGGAGACAGGCGAATCACCATTTGACTTATTTATTGGACAGCCGCATGCCGCGTCATAGGGGCTTGTATGAGACCAATATCGTATTTCGCAAACACCTCGCCGATGAGCTCATCGCATTGGATGAAGCCTGGTGGACATTGTTCATACAATGTTCAACGCGAGACCAACTTTCCTTTACGCCCGTTTTACGCTATTCTCCGCTAATGCCCGTTCTCTTTTTAGGACAAGGAAATTCAGCCCGTAATGTGAATTATATCGCATACAGCACACACACGGCAGGAGGTGGTCCCAAAATGCGAAAATGGGTAAAATGGTTCCGCTTGGCAATGGAAAAATGCCTGCGAATGAGAATTTATATGGCAGAAAAGCATAAACACTTGTAATTCTTTAATTCAAACAATATGAAAAGATTATTTAGCATTCTATTAACTTTTGCCTGCGTGTCTGCGACAGCGCAACAATATGTTGTAACGCAGGAACACAAAGACAGGGCGGCTGCGATTGTCAGCCAGATGACCTTGGAGGAAAAAATCGCCTATGTGGGCGGTTATGAAAACTGGTACATCCGCGCGATAGACCGTTTGGGCCTGCCGGCTGTAAAAATGGCAGATGGTCCGCAAGGCGTCAGAAACAACACAAAAAGCACCTTGTATCCTTCCGGCATCGGTGCTGCTGCCACGTGGGATGTAGAACTCATTCAGAAAATGGGTGAGTCCTTGGGTAAGGATTCCCGCGCCAGAGGCGTTCACATCCTTTTGGGTCCCGGTGTCAATATCTATCGTTCACCCCTCTGCGGACGCAATTTTGAGTATTTCGGCGAGGATCCTTATTTGGCAGGTGAGATTGCCGCCAGTTATATCAATGGTGTTCAAAGCCAAGGTGTGATGGCGTGTGTAAAGCATTTTGCTGCCAACAACCAGGAATACGGAAGACATACGGTTTCTTCGGATATCGATGAAAGAACGATGCATGAAATCTATTTCCCTGCTTTTGAGAAAGCGGTGAAGAAGGGAAATGTAGCTACAATCATGACTTCCTACAACTTGCTCAACTGCGTCCGCGCCTCTGAGAGTTATTACCTCAATCAGGAGGTGCTCCGTCAGCGCTGGGGCTTTGATGGCATTGTGATGTCTGACTGGAATTCCTGCTATTCGCCTGTAAATGTGGCTCGTTGGGGTGTAGATTTGGAAATGCCCAGCCCCCGCGCCATGGATCCGGCTTTGATGAAACAATTGGTGGAGCAGGGTGTTATCGATGAGTCTTCTTTTGATGTCAAATGTCAGCACATTATCCAGACCATTCTGGCTTATGAGTTTGACAAACGTCCGCAGTTGGATTCTTCCCTTCCGGAAAACAACCCTGAATGTGATGCCGTCGCCCATGATTTGGCCCGTGCTGCTATTGTTCTATTGAAAAACGAAGACAATTTCCTTCCTGTGAAAAAAGGTAAATTCTTTGTCTGTGGCCCCAATGTTGATAAGGTTGTAACCGGCGGTGGCAGCGGACACGTTACCCCTTTGATTTCTTCTTCTGTGGCAGAGGGTATCGTACAAATGGGTAAGAAGGTGAAAACCACCATTATGACCGAAGGAAGTTTTGACAATTTGCCCGGAATTTATACCGATGCAAGCCTGAGTACCCAGGGTGTCAAAGTGGAACTTTTCAAGAATGTGAATGTCGAGGGTGAACCTTATGAGACCTATGTTGCAGAGAAAGTATTCTTGGATTATACCGCTGCAGAAGCACATGAAGAATTGGATAAACCCAACATTTCCTCCCGTCATACCTTCGTTTATCCTGCTCAAAAAACAGAGAACCTGATGGTGACCGCTCGCGGAAACGATGGCTGCCGTATGTTTATCAATGGTGAGTTGCTCGTGGATGCCTGGTATGGTGAGAGTTGGAATTCCGGTACTGTCAAATATCATTTTGAAGCGGGCAAGAATTATGAATTTGTGATTGAGCATTTCAATCGCGGTGGCACAGTGGGCTTGTCTATGACTTTCTCTCAGCCACTTGATGAGCGTTTGAATTCAGCCAAAGGACTTCGTGAGGCCGATTGTGTGATTGTCTGCGTGGGACACACCAGCGATTCGGAGAAGGAAAATGCCGACCGCACCTTCGAGTTGCCCAAAGGTCATGTCGAGTATATTCAGAATGTTGCCAAACTCAACAAAAACGTGGTCGTTGTCGTCAATGGTGGTGGCGGTGTTGAGATGGCGTCTTGGTTGCCCGATGTCAAAGCAGTTTTGATGGCTTGGTATCCCGGTCAGCAGGGCGGTATGGCCGTTTCTGAAATCATCACAGGTAAAATTGCTCCTTCCGGAAGGCTTCCTATTTCCATTGAAACAGAATTGAAAGACAACCCCGGTGCTGACAATTATTATGAGAATGTGGACCGTATGCGTCTGCCTAAAAACAACCCTTATTCCCGCGTAGAGTATCGTGAGGGCGTGTTTATGGGATACAGAGGTTACGAAAAGAATCAGGTTAAACCTCTCTTCCCTTTTGGCTACGGTCTGACTTACACCCAATTTGAATATTCAGATTTGGCTATTGAGCCCTGCGGCGACGGCTTCGATGTCGCTTTCACGGTGAAGAATACGGGTAAGTATGATGCCCACGAGGTAGCCCAGGTGTATGTAGGAGAGGTAAATCCGACGGTGCCGCGTCCTGCCAAAGAATTGAAGGGCTTCCAGAAAGTATTTATCCCGAAAGGCAAGTCACAGCGCGTCAGCGTGCATCTTTCCAAAGCGGACTTTGCTTTCTTTGATATGAAGACTCGCGATTGGAAGACCAACGAGGGAGCATTTAATATTTTTGTAGGTGCTTCTGTGGCCGATATTCGTTTGAATAACACCGTGAATTTCTAAACCATGGGCGAGTTCGACCTGATTGAAAAAATAAAATCTATCTTCCCGTCTGCCAACCAAGACGGACAGATAGGGATTGGAGACGACTGTGCCGTTCTCGACTGTGGAAATGGTCGGGAATGGCTTGTCAGCACGGATATGCTCATAGAAGATGTGCATTTCTTGCGCAGCCAAAATCCTTATAGTCTGGGATGGAAATCGGCAGCGGTCAATATCAGCGACATAGCTGCGATGGGAGGAACGCCTCGTTGGGTGTTTCTTTCCATCGCTTTGCCTGCCGCTCTTTCCCCGACATGGATAGATGAATTTCTCAAAGGTTTTCGCGATATCTTGTCCCAACATCATGTCCTTTTGATGGGCGGCGACACCTGTTCCTCCAAAAATGGGATCTGCGTCAATGTGGCTATCATAGGAGAGGCGGAAAAGGGAAGAAGCATTAAACGCAGTGCCGCTCGTGTGGGGGACTGGATTGTGGTAACAGGTCCATTGGGGGATAGTGCAGCCGGCTTGAAATGTATTTTGTCAGATTTACCCGCAGATGAACATGTAAAGGCTCTGATACAAAAGCATACCCAACCTTGTCCTCGCATACACGAGGGCTTACAACTGGCCCAATTGGAGGGCATAGGTGCCATGATGGATATTTCCGACGGTATTGCTTCCGACTTGCGCCATATCCTGAAAGCCTCCGGTGTGGGGGCGCGCGTGAATGTGACGAAAATACCTCGTTCTGCAGCCTTCTCTGCCGTCTGCCAGCGGGAATCCTGGGATGAACTGGACTTGGCATTGGGAGGTGGAGAGGATTATGAATTGCTTTTTACCTGCCGTCCCGGGACTCCGCTTCCGGCATATTGCACGGTCATAGGGGAGATTACATCCCATTCCGAACAGCTTGAATGGGTCGGAACAGAGCGAGATTTTAGCGGGTATCGACATTTTTGAAAAAAGTTCAAATTTTTACGCAATATTTTTTGCATAAATAAAAAAATGTTGTACCTTTGCAATCCCGAAAGGGAAATTCCTGAATAGCTCAGTTGGTTAGAGCATCTGACTGTTAATCAGAGGGTCCTAGGTTCAAGTCCTAGTTCAGGAGCAAAAGGTCGGAAGCCATCGGTTCCCGACCTTTTTTATTTTCATTGCTATGTTCGCTCCACGAGGAAAATATAAGTTGCTGTTACTGAGCGCGTTGTTGCTGCTTGCAAGCCATAGTATTGCAGCCCAACGTTCTGACACACTGCGATTGTTGATTTTGGGCGACGTGATGATGCACCAAGCCCAGCTTTCACACAACCCCAAACATTTTTTTCAATTTGTGCGCCCCAAAATGCAAGAAGCCGACTTGTGTATTGCCAATATGGAATTCAGTCTTGCCGGCGAGCCATATAGCGGCTATCCGGCTTTTTCTGCTCCGGATGCAATTGCCCACCAGCTTAAGGAGGATGGCGCGGATATCTTTTTGCTTGCCAATAATCATCTGGCAGACAAAGGAAAAAGCGGTATGTTGCGCACCCTTTCCGTCTATCGCGACTCGCTGCAAATGCCTTTTACCGGACTGAATAACGCCCCGCTCATAATAGAAAAGAAGGGGATTCGCATAGCTTTTCTCAATTTCACCTACGGAAGCAATGCGCCTGTTTCAAAAAGTGCTCCCAGATTGTCTATTCTGTCCGAGCAAACCCTGTCAGAAGCCATTGATTCGGCACATCGGGCACAAGCCGATTTACTCATTGCGCTTCCTCATTGGGGCGTCGAATATGATTTGCTCCACAGTCCTGCCCAAGAAAAAATGGCTCGTTATATGGTAAATAAAGGCGTGAATGCCATTATCGGCGCCCATCCTCATGTCGTACAGGATACGGCGTGGATTCACAATGTCCCCGTGATTTATTCCGTGGGTAATGCCGTTTCCAATATGAGCGCAAAAAATACCCGTCTGGAATTGGCCGTTGAATTGAATATCCTCATCAAAGAGAAGAAAATCTTGCCACCGACACTCCATTGGATGTGGTGTACCTTGCCCGGCCGTCTGACCAATTCTTATGCAATGATTTTCGTGGAAGAATGGATAGGGAAACGCTCGCAGTGGAAAATCCCCGCCGATTACGATAAAATGATGGAGACGTACCAACGCGTCAAGGCCATCAGCCTTTGCGAAGGTGCAGCTCGTGATCGATACAGGAAGGATATTCAGAAGGGAAATGACTGACCATCAAAAGTGTCTTCCCCGAATCCTGCATATACGCATCAATAATTTCTCGAACCCGTGCAGAATGTTGGGCATCCAGACCATGCATAGGCTCATCCAAAATCAATAGCGGAGGTTCTTTCACAAATGCACGCGCCAATAGACAGAGACGCTGTTCTCCACTGGAAATACGAAGATAGCGACGGCCGTACAGATGCTCAATCCCGAAGCATTTCATCCATTTCCGACAGATTTCCTCCTGCTCATCGCTCAAGCGACGAATCGAGCCGACAGTATCAAAAAAGCCGCTGGCAACGACTTCTTCCGCCAAAATATCCTTTTGATAGGCTCTGTGCATTTCAGGGCTGACATAGCCGATATGGCGCTTGATATCCCAAATACTTTCTCCGCTACCTCTGCGACGCGAAAACAACTCAATATCACAGGCATAGCTTTGGGGATTATCAGCACAAATACAAGAAAGAAGGGTAGATTTTCCACTTCCGTTTTCCCCACTGATTATCCATTTGTCGCCCTCACGAACTACCCAGTCCAGCGTTTGAAGAATCGTACGTCCTCCATAAGCAATACGCATTTTGCGCGTACGAATGATTTCCGCTCGCGCACAATCCTCTTGCTTGTTCTCAATAGCAGCCCTCATTTCTAGCTGCTCTACACCGGGGATGGCGAGGTTTTGTAAATACTGTTCACGCGTCCATTTAGGGCCTACCAACAAGTCTTTCACCTCAATGACATGGGTAATAAATGACGGAAGCAAATCTTCCGGACGAGGCAAAATCAGGATAATGGAAAGGGGATAACGCTTTGATAATTCGCCCAATAAGGTCGACAAACGCTCCCGGGTCTGCACGTCCAAGCCGATAAAGGGATTGTCCAACATCAAGACACGCGGCAAGGTCAAAAGGGCTTTTACCAATTGATATTTTCTCAACTCACCGCTGGATAATGAGATGAGATATTGATCCAACATGGGCTCTATGCAAAAAAAGCGATACAACTCTTCTCGAAAGTCCTCCGAAATGGCAGGAATACGTTGTAAAACACGCCCTAAAGTTGGATTGTCTTCAGGATCTATATCCTGTTGATTCCAGCGTTTTTGAAGATAGTAACTGCTGTCCGAACTACCATAAGAGTCATGGAAAGAAATACTCTTGATATTGTCAGAAAGCAAAGGACGTTCCGAAGGGGAGAAGTCATAAGAAATGGACGAAAACGGCAGGGGACTTTCCCCATTGAGAATGTGCATCAACCGCGTTTTCCCAGCCGCATTGTCACCGACTATCGCCCAATGTTCTCCTTCATATAGGTCCAAACAAACGGACCGGGCCATCCTGGATGCAGGAGAGCCCGGAACTCCGTCTATAATATGAATCAAACGCTGACGCACTAACCAATCATAATGGCAGCAATCAACGAAAGAATCGCGTAGAACTCAGGAAGCGCACAATAAATCATCGTGTTGGTGAGTACATTGTGTCCCTGAGACATACCTACGATACCATTGGCGGCAACCTGTCCTTGACGAATGGCAGAGAACAAGAATACCAAGCCGGCGCAAAGTCCGATGCAGAAATACATGGCGCCGTTAGCAGCGAAATCTTTGCCCAACCAAAGGATGAAGCCCAAGAAACCATAAAGACCCTGGGTAGCGGGGAGGGCAGACAAAATCATGTAACCTGAAGAGTTTTCAGGTGCTTTTTTCAATGCGCCTTCGGCAGCATTACCAGCGATAGTCGTTCCGTAAGCAGAACCGATACCGGCGAGACTCAACATAAGTCCCATACCGAGATAACCTAAAATAGTGTTAAGCATAATGTTTTATTTAATTGTTTTTAATTATTTCTTTAGAGGTTTGTATTTGTTGCCACGTCCTTCGTAGTCTGAATTCTTGAAGAATTCCACAAAGTTCAGACGAAGCGGATGCACAAAGGCTCCCAAGCAACTCATCGCGATATTCAGTACATGACCCAAAAGAGCAATCAGGATGAATCCAGCCCAGTCCAATCCGGGAATGCCGCAATCTTTGACCGTACCGGCCAATTGGTTGAAGGTAGAACCCAACATACCGCCGGAAAGTCCCAAGGCATACAGACGGATATAACTGAGCACATCTCCCATCAGTCCGGAAGCCATGGAATAGGTATCCCAAAGGCCGGAACCGATGTTTACCAAGGGATTGCGTCCCCAAGTGTTGAATACATAAATACCGAGCGCGGAAATACCCGCAATCGCGATAATCGTCCATTTGATGGCTTCTTCCGACAGGTTGAAGAGCATACCGGCTGCAAATACCAAAACAGAACCGACAATGAGCAAGGTCCAGCCCAAAGTGCTGAGGGAATTTTTCAGACCGTTCTTCTTGATGGCATACACCGTCTTGACAATAAAAGCCAAGCAAAGATGGAACACACCGATGCCCAGCGCGATAATCATCTGTAAGGCAAACGGTCGTCCGATAACGGTAACTTCTCCGGTCAGCATAACACTTTTAAGGGCATCAGGCACCCAGCTTTGTTCAGCCAAATTGATGCCAAAGAAGCCGCCCATAAAGAAACCGACCAAAGTTGTTCCAATACCCAAGGTAGTGATCAGCCCGTGCATTTTTGCCAAACCGCCTTCTTTTCCTTTCATCAACAGTCCCGCTATGATGAGAATGATACCATATCCGGCATCGCCCATACACATAGCAAAGAACAAAAGGAAAAAGATGCTGAGGAAGACCGTCGGATCAAACTCGTTATAAACCGGCACACCATACATTTCGGTTAGCGGCTCAAACTGTTTGACAAAACTATTGTTTTTCAAATGGATAGGCGGGTTGTCCTCAAGTTTTGCTTCTGTAGCAAGATAGAGGACGTCCATTTTTTCGAAAGACTCACAAAGGGCTTGTTGTTGTGCCAAAGGAGCAAAACCCGTATAGATGCACAATTTGTCTTCTACCGCGTTTTCCGCTGCTGCACCTGCCAGATAAGTATCCAACGCACGCATTTTTTCCTGATAGCACGCCTCCAAGGCTGCAATATCTTCAGCATTAAGGGCCTCCTCTCTATCTTGAAGCGCCTTTTGAGCCGTATCAAGTGCCGCTTGTGCCTGTTGTAAGCCAAATTTGGGTGCAACGACAGACTTTGCAGGTGCCGCAACTTCCTCTTCGCTGACAAACCATACATTTTTGCCATCATCCTGACATACAGCAAGTGCCCATTCCTCTTGGAATTTCTTCTTGTCGCAAAGATAATAGCGCAAACGTCCGCCAAAAATGAGCTCCAATTTCTCCTTGTCAAAAGCGCCCCAGGGCTCGCATTGTTCGTAATCTTTCTTGGCCTCCTTTACTTTTTCAGCCAAAGCCGCGTACGTACTGTCGCCCTCGTAGCGTTTGTTTTTAAGGAGTGTGATGCGTTCTTTCAAACGGTCCGCTTCTGCCAACAAAGCAATCGATGTCTCATCCACGGGTTTGGAAGAACGGGTAATATCCACAAGACCGAGTGCGGAAATGTCCTGGATAAAGGCCTCACCCTGCTCAGCGAGCATGATGAAGTCGTATCGTGTCATTTTTGTAATCATTGCATTTCCTCCTCTTCTTCTTGTTGTGCGTGTCGAGATTTGACAATCTTGGATGCAGCCTTGCTCAAATTCTCCTCATCCTCCATAAATCGTTTGATTTTACGAATCGCCTCCTGATAGCCCGGAATCTGCACTTTCTCATAAAGGTTTACCTTTTGAGTCGTCTTCTTCCTTTGAAAATCCAAAATACGGCTTTTCTCCATATAGACCTCCGATTCAATTCCCAGACGGCTGAGCTCTTTCAAAATGCTCACCCCATCAGCAAACCAGGCAGGGGAGGAAAACGCGTTAAAAGTATGGATTTCATAATGAATCTCTCCCAGGCCGGGCGTCTTTACACCCGCGACTTTTTCAGTAAAGAGATCCACATCCGTAATGCTGATCAGACCGCCGTCGAATTCATTCCACAGCGCGGCGAGATAATCGTATTTCTGCAAGGCTTCTTCCAGTTGTGCAATGAGTTTCTCTGAATATTCTTTCGCCTTGCGAACCTCCAGACGCAACGCGCTCTCCTTGTTTTTCAAGGTAGGCAACGCGCTGACTCTCATCTTCAGTTGCTTGGTGATGTTATTCAGCGAAGTCTTATTGTATTGGAATTTAACAGCCATTATTTCTTCCAGTATTTGTCAATGAATACCTGTTTGATACCGGTTTCTGCCGGAGTGAAGTATTTGGCGAAAAGTTCCCAAGCAGTGTCAAGCATTTCCGTCAGAGAAATGTTTACATCAATGGAAAGCAGACGGGTTGCATAATCTTTGGCATAATCCAGACAACGCAAATCGTATTCGCTCAAATCAAAACCATTCTCCAATTTGGTCTTCGCATTCGATGCATCGGAATACAGACGCACGGAAGCATTCATCACCTGGGAGTGGTCTTCACGGGTTTTCTTACCCTGTACATGCTGTTTCAGACGGGAAAGACTGCGGAAAGGGTCAATGATGACTTTTCCGGAATCCGGATCCGAACGAAGATACAACTGACCCTCTGTAATATATCCCGTATTGTCGGGAATGGCATGAGTAATGTCTCCGTCGTTCAAGGTAGTCACTGCAATAATGGTGATGGAACCGCCGTCAGGAAGCTGCACCGCCTTCTCATAGATTTTTGCCAAATCTGAGTAGAGAGAACCCGGCATGGAATCCTTGGAAGGAATCTGATCCATACGGTTGCTCACGATAGAAAGCGCATCCGCATACAAAGTCATGTCGGTCAAAAGCACCAGAACTTTCTCGTTTTTCTCAACCGCAAAGTACTCGGCAGCCGTCAAAGCCATATCGGGAATCAACAGACGCTCCACAGGGGGTTGCTCGGTCGTATTGACAAAGGAGATGATTTTATCCAATGCACCGGCGCTTTCAAATTCGTGTTTGAAATACAGGTAGTCATCATTACTCAAACCCATACCGCCGAGGATGATTTTATCCACATCGGCACGAAGGGCCACCTGTGCCATTACATTATTATAAGGTTGGTCTGCATCGGCGAAGAAAGGAATCTTCTGACCGGACACCAAGGTGTTGTTCAAGTCGATACCGGCAATACCCGTCGGGATAATCTGACTGGGCATACGACGTTTGTAGGGGTTCACAGAGGGACCACCAATCTGACGCGCCTCGCCTTCGATTTCGGGACCGCCATCAATGGGATGACCATAGGCATTGAAAAAGCGTCCGGCCAAATCGTCGGATACTTTCAATGTGGGAGGTTCACCCAAAAATACGACCTCTGCATCGGTAGGAATACCTTCCGTGCCGGAGAAAATCTGCAAGGTTACCAAGTCGCCTTTGGTCTTTACGACCTGTGCCAATCTGCCGTCCACAACGGCAAGTTCATCGTTGGATACACCCGGAGCTTTCAAGGCCACAGTCGCTTTGGTAATGGCCTCCAAACGGGTAAACGTTTTCTGATATATTCTATTTGCCATTGCTTTCAAGAAGTTGATTAAGTTGCTGAATAAATCCGTTGAATTTCTCGCTCTGGAATTCAGAATAGTTCATCTGACGAAGGATATTGATCATATTCTTGAAGTAGTCACGACATTTTTCGAAGTCCTCAAACTCAAATTCACGTTTGCAAATGTCCAAAATGAGTTGCAACATATATTTTTGTCTTTCGAGCGGACAGAGCGCATCCACCGCATCAAAAGCGTCCTGCTGAAGAATGACAAAGTCAAGCAATTCGCTTTTCCAGAACATTTCGTGATAACTCATAGGCACACCGTCATCACCGAGGATGTTGATTTGCTCGCTGGCATCACGACCTTTACGGATGATATTCTTGGCATTTGCCACCATCTCTACCCAGCCGGGCATAATACGCTCCGACAAGTGCTCGGCAATCTCGGGATATTCCAAGTATTTGGAATAGGAGTCAATGGGATTGACGGCAGGGTAGCGTTTCTTATCTGCGCGGTTCTGCTCCAAGGCATAGAAACAGCGTGCCGCTTTTTTGGTACTCTCCGTAACAGGCTCTTTCAAGTTACCGCCGGCAGGGGATACCGTACCGATGAAAGTAACAGAACCGGTCTGCCCGTTGTTCAAATAAACCATACCGGCGCGTGCATAGAAGTTGCTGATGATGGCAGACAAATCCACAGGGAAAGCGTCAGCACCGGGAAGCTCTTCCATACGGTTACTCATTTCACGCAAGGCCTGTGCCCAACGAGAAGTTGAGTCAGCCAACAACAATACCTTCAAGCCCATGGCACGATAGTACTCACAAAGGGTCATGGCGGTATAAACGGAAGCCTCACGAGCCGCTACGGGCATGTTGGAGGTATTACAGATAATGGTGGTACGTTCCATCAAGAAACGTCCGGTGTGAGGATCGACCAATTCGGGGAATTCGGTGAAGATTTCCACCACCTCGTTGGCACGCTCACCACAAGCCGCCATCACAATCACATCGGCCTCACCTTGTTTGGCAATGGCATGCTGAAGCACGGTCTTACCACAACCGAAAGGACCGGGGATAAAGCCTGTACCTCCCTCTGCAATGGGGTTGAGTGTGTCGATAACGCGCACACCGGTCTCCATGATACGATTGGGACGGGGTTTCTCACGATAACCTTTCACAGCCACTTTCACCGGCCATTTCTGTGTCATCGTTACCTCGACCTCTTCTCCGGCGTCGTTGGTCAAAACAGCTATCACGGTGTCAATGTTGTATTGACCGGCCTCTTTAAGCGATTTAACGGTATATTCTCCTGTAAATGAGAAGGGTACCATGATTTTATGAGGCAACCAGCCTTCTTTCACTTCACCCAACCAATCTGCGGCCTGCACTTTATCACCCTCTTTAGCTATAGGCGTGAAATCCCACAATTTTTCATGATCGAGAGGGTCGGTATATTCTCCTTTTTTAAGGAATACACCGGTCATGGTCTCCAAATTGTTCTGAAGACCATCATAAGAACTTGACAAAAGGCCGGGACCCAAAGTAGCTTCAAGCATTCGCGCCTGAAATTCCACAGGATCGCCATTTTTCAGTCCTCGGGTACTTTCAAATACCTGTACGGCAGCGCTGTCGCCATTTACCTTGATAACCTCAGCCATAAGCGGCGTGCCGTCCACAGTGATATAGCAGATTTCATTCTGCGACACCGGACCGTCACACTTTACGGTAACAAGGTTGGAAACGATGCCCGTAACCTTTCCTGTTGTTTTCATAATCGAAATAATATCTTTTAATTTTTATATTCTACACCTTTGAATGTGCCTCTGACCTCATCCACCAGCTGACGGAATTTCTCGCGGCCTTTCTGCTCATCCAATTCAAACCATCGGGCCACAATATGTAGGCGTGCGATGAAGCCCAAAATTGCGGTAATGTCGAAATAATTGAATAGGGTGAGGGATTCGATTTTCCGCCAATATAGCTCGTCCAAGGCCCTTTCGCGTGTCAATAAATCCGCAGAAGAGAGGGCCGCTGCCACCTCATTGCTGTCTTCGAATTCCACAGACTCTTCGCTCAAAATCACCACATCGGTTCCTTTTTCGCGTCCGAGCTGACTGTTGAGATACTCGACCTTGGCATTGCGAACATTCAAATCAAAACAAAAGAACGCACGAATAAAGGGATTTTTGTGCGCCAACGCTTCCCTATAAAAATCGGCCGTCATGTTCTCTTTCAAATAACCGCTTTCAAGAAAGGTTATGACCTTCTGATCTCTTTCCGAGCACAATTCAAGAATCTGCTCTTTGATTTCAGCGGGCGTTTCTTTCGTGAAACGGTAATCCAAACTGAGGGCAGGAAGGGAAGATACTATATAATGATAGTTGTTCATTATCCAAAAAGGATTTTCTTGGTAGCAGGACGAAGATAAGAGGAGATGATTTCCTTGAAATTTTCTTCATCAAAACTGATAAAATATCCTCCATCCTTGGGACCGATTTTCAAACCGCCCGCCATTTTCTTGGAAAAACAGACTTCCACACCTGTACCAAGTATCTGGGCCAACTCATTCTCGACGAAAGGCTCCAACGCTTCTTTCTGACTCTCGGAGAGGATGAGCGAAAGCTCGGTCTGACCCTCTTTGTTGAATGCTTTTGCCACCGTTGTAATGATGTCTTTGACAAATGCTTCTTCGGAAAGAGCCTTGTTGACAGCCGCATCATTCATTTTAGCAACAATAAGATTTTCAATCAGTTGTCTTGTTTGAGATAAAGTTTTGCGAGAGGCTTGAGTAAGATCTGACAATACTTTATTCTGAAGATCGGCAGCCTCTTTTTCAGCTTTGGCTACCAGCTCGGAAGCCTGGGCTTTTGCCTGAGCGAGAATTTCGTCTGCCTGCGCCTTTGCTTGGGCGAGAATCTGTTCGCCCTCAGCCTTACCTTTTGACAAGCCCTCGTTGTAGAGTTTGTCGGTCAATTCCTGCAATTTATTCTGCATAGTATTTTGAATTTTAATTAAATACAAATTTTGCGTGGCAAATTTAGTGAAAAATAGGCAAAAAATGTAAAAAACTTATCAACTAAATAGGGTTGTAAACTTGTTAATAAAATTGTTGATAAAAATGCCCTGCGTTTTTGTTCAAGAAAAAAAAATCAACTAAATTTGCGAGCATTTTTTATACATAGCCGTAGTGTTTGACCTACGGAATTTTTATTTAACTGATTTGAATATGAAAGTTGCTGTCGTAATGGGCTCCACAAGCGATTGGGATGTAATGAAAGGCGCTTGTGATGTATTGGAAGAATTCGGTGTAGATTACGAAAAGAAAGTGTATAGCGCACATCGTACTCCCGCAGAATTCAGTGAGTATGTCAATTCCGCCCCCGAGAGGGGAATTGGCGTGATTATCGCCGGTGCCGGTGGCGCCGCACATTTAGCCGGTGTTGCCGCTGGTCATACCATTCTTCCTGTGATTGGCGTTCCTATCCGCAGCAAAGCATTGGGCGGTCTGGACTCGCTCTTGTCTATGGTTCAGATGCCTTCCGGTATTCCGGTTTCCACTGTTGCCATTGATGGCGCAAAGAACGCGGCCCTCATTGCCATCAGTATTTTTGCTTTGACCGACCCTGCCTTGTCTGAAAAATTGGCCGAGTTCCGTCGCAAGCAAGCCGAAAAAGTATTGTCAGCCGTATTGTAAATCCTTTGATGATGAACGCAAAACGTATCTATGTCGAAAAGTATCCCCGTTTTCAGGTCGAAGCGGGTAGTTTGAAGAAAGAATTTAACGAAAATCTTTCCCTCTCCCTCAAAGAATTACGCCTCCTCAATGTCTATGACTTGGAGGGATTCAGCGATGAGCTGTTGGAAAAATGCCGCTACACCGTATTTGGTGAGGTGGTGACCGACAAAGTGAGCGACGAGTGTGAGTTGGAAGGTAAAAAATATTTGGCCGTGGAGTACATTCCCGGTCAGTTTGACCAGCGCGCTTCTTCCGCGGTCGATTGTGTGCATTTGATTGATCCTCATGCCGATATCCAGATTCGCTCATCCCGCCTGATTATCTTCGATGATGATTTGGCCGATGAGACTTTGGAGCAGATTCGCAAGTATTTCATCAATGCTGTGGAGTCCCGTGAGAAAGACCTCTCCAAACTGAGTTTCGCCGAGAAAGCCGATGTGAAGGCACTTGCCGACATGGCCGGTTTCTTGGATTTGAAAGTGGAAGACTATGCCGCTTTCTGCAAACAATGGGGTCTTGCCATGAATGTGGATGACTTGGGCGAGGTGGTAAAATACTTTACCCGTGAAGGCCGTGTTCCGACCGAGACCGAGTTGCGCATTTTGGACACTTATTGGAGCGACCACTGCCGTCACACCACCTTTACGACAGAATTGACAGAAATCAAGATAGATGACTCTTTCCTTAAAGAAGAATTGGAGAGTCAGATGGGTGCTTTCCACGATATTCGCAAAGAGCTTGGACGAGAAGGAAAGAGCCTTTGTCTGATGGAATTGGCGACCATCGGTGCCCGCTATTTGAAAAAGAAAGGCTTGCTCGACGATATGGAGGTGAGCGAGGAAAACAACGCTTGCAGTATCTATGTAGATGTCGATGTGGACGGACAGCAGGAAAAATGGTTGCTTCAGTTCAAGAACGAAACCCACAATCACCCGACTGAGATTGAGCCTTTCGGAGGCGCTTCTACCTGTTTGGGTGGTGCCATCCGTGACCCTCTTTCCGGTCGTGCCTATGTTTATCAGGCCATGCGCGTAACAGGTGCCGGTGACATCACGTTGCCTGTGGATCAGACGCGTGCCGGTAAATTGCCCCAGAGCATCATCAGCCGCAAAGCTGCTGCCGGATATTCTTCTTACGGTAACCAAATCGGTCTTGCAACGACCCACGTACGTGAGATTTTTGACGATGGTTATGTAGCCAAACGTCTGGAAATCGGTGCGGTTGTCGGTGCTGTTAAAGCTTCAGCCGTTCGTCGTGAAAGTCCCGCTGCCGGCGATGTGATTCTTTTGATGGGTGGACGTACTGGCCGCGATGGTATCGGTGGTGCTACCGGTTCTTCCAAGGAACACACCGAGCAGTCTATTGAGACCTGTTCCAGCGAGGTGCAGAAAGGAAATGCGCCCGAGGAAAGAAAACTACAGCGTTTGTTCCGTCGCAGCGAGGTAACCCGTTTGATTAAGAAATCCAACGACTTTGGTGCGGGTGGTGTGAGTGTTGCCATCGGAGAGTTGGCCCCCGGTCTGGATATCTATTTGGACCGCGTTCCGACCAAATATTCCGGTTTGAACCCGACCGAACTTGCCATCAGCGAGTCTCAGGAACGTATGGCTGTGGTCGTAGCTGCTGAAGACAAAGAGCAGATGAAAGAATACTGCCGCAGAGACAATGTGGAAGTGACCGAAGTGGCTTATGTGACCGACAAGGCCCGTATGCGTATGTTCTATGGTGACACGCTCATCTGCGACCTTTCCCGCGAATTTATTGACAGCGCCGGTGCAAAACACTATTCCAAGGCTTGCATTGCCGCTGTTGCGGATGAAAATCCTTTTGAAAGAAATTACGAAGGTGCTAATCTTGAAGAAAAGATATGTGCCTGTATGTCAGATAAAAACGTTGCCTCACAAAAAGGTTTGGTTGAGATGTTTGACTCGACCATCGGTCGTTCAACCGTCCTGATGCCTTATGGTGGTGTGATGCAAAGCACGGAGACCCAGGTTTCCGTTCAGAAATTGCCTACTGACGGCTATACCGACACGGCCAGCATTTTGACCTTCGGTTACAATCCCGCCATCGCACGCTGGAGCCCTTATCACAGCTCGGCTTATGCTGTGGTAGAAGCCTGCGCCAAAGCGGTTTGTGCCGGTGGTGACTGGTCCAAGATGCGTTTCTCATACCAGGAGTATTTTGAAAGAATGACCGAGGATCCTCACACCTGGGGTAAACCTTTGTCAGCCCTTTTGGGTGCGTTGAAGATGCAGGTAGCCTTTGGTTTGCCTTCCATCGGTGGCAAAGACTCCATGAGTGGAACCTTCGAGGATATCTGCGTGCCTCCGACTTTGGTTGCTTTCGGTGTAACGACCGTTGATGCCAACAAAGTGATTTCTCCCGAACTCAAATGGGAGGGTAACCACCTTTATTTAATACGTCACGATGCTTTGGACAACTATATGCCCAACACCGACCAGCTCAAAGCCAATTGGGACTTTGTAAAAGGACAGATTGATGCCGGAAACATCGTATCGGCCTGGTCTGTCGGATTTGGCGGTGTGGCGGAAGCTTTGTGCAAAATGTCCATGGGTAACCTCTTTGGCGTGGATGTACAGGTGGATGAGAAGACTTTGTTCGGCCTTTCATACGGTTCCATCGTGGTTGAGAGCGAGACCGAGTTGAATTTCCCGCAGGCTGTTCGTTTGGGTAGCGTTGTGGCCGGTGAGGATGGCTATTTGCTCATCAATGGAGAGAAAATTTCTCACGATGCCATCAGCAAGGCTTACGAGTCCCGTTATGCCAAGGTATATCCTCCGACTGCCGAGGCCTCTACCAAAGCATTGTTGCCTGCCGGTATGGGCAAAGTTAGCAAGACCAAAGCGGCTACTTATCCCGGCGAAAAAGTCGAGAAACCGATTGCCTACTTGCCGATTTTCCCGGGTACCAACTGCGACTACGATACAGCCAAAGCCTTTAGAAAAGCCGGTGCAGAGGTCAGAACCAGCGTATTCTGCAACCTTACCCCTGAAGACGTGCTTGCTTCTATTGACGAAATGTGCGAGAATATCAACAATTGCCACATCTTGGGCTTCTGCGGTGGTTTCTCTGCTGGTGACGAGCCCGATGGTAGCGGTAAATTCATTGCCAGCGTCATCGGCAATGCCAAGGTTTCTGCCGCCATTGAAGGATTGTTGGCCCGCAAAGGTTTGATTTTGGGTATCTGTAATGGATTCCAGGCCTTGATTAAGAGTGGTTTGCTTCCTTATGGAAAGCCGGGCGCCGTGACCATCGACTCTCCGACCTTGTTCCGCAATGACATCAACCGCCATATCTCTCAAATGGTTACGACCGCGGTAGCTACGACCGCTTCGCCTTGGCTCAAAGGCTTCAACAAAGGCGATATGCACACGATTGCTGTCAGCCACGGAGAAGGTAAGTTTGTCGTCAGCGAAGAATTGGCTCGTCAGCTTTTTGAAAATGGTCAGGTTGCCTTCCGCTATGTCAATCCTGTGACCGAAGAGCCGACCATGGAATCACCTTACAACCCCAACGGTTCCAACTACGCCATCGAGGGTATCATCAGCCCTGACGGATTGATTTTGGGTAAGATGGGACACACTGAGCGTTACGAGACCAATGTCTTCAAGAACATCGAAGAGGAATTGGAGCAGCCGCTCTTCCAAAATGCAGTGGATTATTTCAGAAAATAAGACAATGACAACGGATTACACAAAAAAAGAGTTGTTGTACGACGGCAAGGAAAAACAGATATACGCAACGGAGGACCCGGAAAAGGTAATCATCCGTTACAAGGATATCACGACTTGCTACAATAATATAAAGAGAGCCCGTTTTAAGGGAATCGGTGTCTATAACAATAAGATTTCGGCCCTTCTTTTCGAGGCTTTGAAACAGGAAGGTATTGAGAATCACTACATTGATTTAGTCAGCGATCGCGAGCAACTATGCCGCAAAATCGAATGGATTCACATCGTGGTGGTCGTACACAACTGGTTTGCCGGTTCCTTGGCACGCCGTCTGGATATTGAAGAGGGGACACGTTGCCCGAATGTAATTGTGGATTTGAGATACAATACAGACGACTTGGATAACCCGCTTATCAATCCCGACCAGGCAGTAGCATTGGGCTTGGCGACGTATGAAGATTTGCAAATCATCGATCAAATGTCCCGCAAAGCCAACGAAATCCTCCTGAAACGTTTTTCGGATGCGGGTATCAACCTGATTGACTTTAAGTTGGAGTTTGGCCGTACCCCGGAAGGAAAAATCATCATTTCCGATGAAATCAGTCCGGACCGTTGCCGTTTGTGGGACGCTGAAACCGGCAAAAAACTCGACAAAGACCGTTTCCGTGAAGACTTGGGATATATTCTTGACGGTTACAAAGAAGTATATGAAAGATTAATCAAATAATATGGGCGTATTTGGTGTATATGGCGCAGAAAAAGCGTCTTCTGTTATTTACTACGGCCTTCACGGTCTCCAACACAGGGGCCAGGAAGGAGCCGGCATTTCAGTATTTGACAGCGAAGGTAACTTTTACCACCACAAAGGCTTGGGACTGATCAATGAAGTCTTTAATGGGGATCGCCTGAGCCGTCTGAAAGGACATATAGGCATTGGAACCACCCAGTATGCCAATGTTAAAAAAGGTGGTTTGGATAATGTTGAACCCCTCTATTTCCACCATCGCGGAGGTGATATGTGTATTGCCGGCGATGGCAGTTTGGTCAATTCAAGTTTGATTCGCGAGTTTTTGGAAAGCAGGGGAACCATACTCCACACGATGACCGACAGCGAATTGCTGGCCAACCTTATTAAAAAGGACAAAAGCGAAGACCGAATCTTCAATATCGTTCGTGCGCTCAATATGGTGGAAGGCGGTTTTGCTTTCCTCATCATGACCAAGAACCGCATCTATGCCTGCCGCGACAAATATGGCATCAAACCTTTGGTAATCGGCAAGTTAGGAGATGGTTATGTGGTCAGCAGCGAAAGTTGTTCCTTTGAATTGATTGGGGCAACCTTGCTGCGTGATGTAGCGCCCGGAGAAATCGTTACAATAGATGAAAAGGGCTTGCGTTCCCGCCAGTTCTCCCAATTCAAGCGTCACAAGATGTGTGGCATGGAATACATCTATCTGGCACGTCCCGACAGCGATATGGACGGTTGCAATGTGCATAATTTCCGCAAGGAATCCGGCCGTATTCTGGCTCGCGAATGTCCTGCGGATGTTGATATTGTAGTCGGTGTACCGGATTCAAGTTTGAGCGCCGCCATGGGATATAGCGAAGAAAGCGGCATTCCTTACGAAATGGGTTTGGTGAAAAACCGTTATGTGGCCCGTACCTTTATCCAACCCCTTCAGGAAATGCGTGAAAAGGGTGTTTCCATGAAACTATCCGCGGTCCGCAGCGTTGTCAATGGCAAGCGTCTGGTGCTGGTCGATGACTCCATCGTTAGAGGCACGACCTCTATTAAAATTATAAATATACTCCGTAATGCAGGTGCCAAAGAGGTGCATGTGCGTATTGCCAGCCCTATGATGACCCATCCCTGCTACTATGGCGTAGATACATCCACCAAAGAAGAATTGCTCTGTAACGGACGCACGCTGGAAGAGGCCTGCAAAGCCATTGGAGCCGACTCTTTGGGCTATATCAGTGCTGAAGGCTGCCGAGCATCCACCTTTGGTTGTTCCGAATTGTGCTTGGCTTGCTTTGACGGCGAATATCCAACCGATTTATATCAAAATAAAGAATAATATGGCAAAATCTTACGAAAACGCAGGTGTGAACCTTGAAGCCGGATACGAAGTAGTCCGCCGAATCAAGCAACACGTAGCATCCACAAAAAGAACCGGTTCAATGGGCAGCATTGGCTCATTTGGCGGTATGTTTGATCTTTCTGCATTGGGCATCAAAGAGCCCGTATTGGTAAGCGGAACAGATGGTGTGGGTACGAAATTGAAAATCGCCTTCGACATGGACAAACACGACACCATCGGTATTGACGCGGTGGCTATGTGTGTCAATGACGTGTTGGCGCAAGGTGCAGAGCCCCTTATTTTCCTTGATTATGTGGCAATTGGACACAATATCCCTGAAAAAGTGGAAGCCATCGTGGCCGGTGTCGCAGAAGGTTGCCGCCAGGCCGGTTGTGCCTTGGTAGGTGGTGAGACGGCAGAAATGCCCGGTATGTACCAGGACGGCGAATACGATATTGCCGGATATACCACGGGTGTTGTGGAAAAATCCAAGTTGATTGACGGTAGCAAAGTAAAAGTAGGTGACGTGCTGGTAGGTATTGCTTCCAGCGGTGTGCATTCCAACGGTTTCAGCCTTGTTCGTAAAATCGTGAGCGACAATGGTTTCAAATACAGCGACAAACTCTTTGGTGACAAGAGCTTGGGCGAGGTGCTTTTGACACCTACCCGCATCTATGTAAAACAGGTGCTTGAAGTCATCAAGAACTGCGACGTACACGGCATTTGCCACGTAACCGGTGGTGGATTTGACGAAAACATTCCTCGTATCCTTACTGAAGGTCAAGGTATTGAAATTCAAGAGGGTAGTTGGGAAATCCTCCCTGTATTCCAGAAATTGGAAGAGTGGGGTAAGGTGCCTCACCGCGAGATGTTCAACATCTTCAATATGGGTGTCGGTATGGTAATCGCCCTCGACGCTTCCGAGGCTGACAAAGCCATCGAAATCCTCAAAGCCAATGGTGAAAAGGCTTCCGTTATCGGTAAAATCACCGACCAACCGGGTGTTAATATTATACTTGCATAAAGATGAAAAAAAGAGCATTGCTGAGTGTCAGCGATAAAAATGGATTGAAAGAATTTGCCCAGAACCTTGTGGATTTGGGTTGGGAGATTATCGCGACCGGCGGTACACAGAAACTCCTGATTGACAACAATATACCGAATATCGGAATCAGCGAAGTCACCGGATTTCCGGAGATTTGCGACGGCCGTGTCAAGACTTTGCACCCCAAAGTACACGGTGGTTTGTTGGCCCGTAGAGATTTGCCCGAGCATTTGGAAGCCCTCAAAGAGAACGGCATCCAGTTTATCGATATGGTTTGTGTGAACCTTTATCCTTTCAAGCAGACCATCGCTAAAGAAGGTGTTTCTATGGAAGATGCCATCGAGAATATCGACATCGGAGGCCCTTCCATGCTTCGTAGTGCCGCCAAGAACTGGAATGATGTAACAGTTGTATGCGACCCTGCCGATTATCCCCGCATCATCGAGGAAATCAAGGCAGAGGGCAATACCAGCCGTCAGACCCGTTTGGAATTGTCTGCCAAGGCCTATACGCACACCGCTGAATACGATATGTGCATTGCTACCTTTATGCGTAAAAATGCCGGTTTGAACGAGAAATTGTTCTTGGAGTACGATTTGTGCCAGTCATTGCGTTATGGCGAGAATCCTCACCAGGAGGCCAAATTCTACAAGACCTTGGAGCCCCAGCCTTTCTCATTGGCATTTGCCCGTCAGTTGGGTGGCAAAGAGTTGAGCTACAACAATATCCAGGATGCCAATGCAGCATTGGATATCATTCGTGAGTTCGAAGCACCCGCAGCCGTTGGTTTGAAACACATGAATCCTTGTGGTGCCGCTGTGGGACAGACCATTGAAGAAGCTTGGCAGAAAGCCTATGAGGCCGACAAAGTCAGCATTTATGGCGGTATCGTAGCCGTAAACCGCGAACTCACTGGCGCTGCCGCATTGGCGATGAAACCCATTTTCTTGGAAATCGTGATTGCTCCTTCTTTCTCACAAGAGGCGCTTGAGGTACTTTCAAGCAAGAAAAACCTTCGCTTGTTGCAGGTGGATATGACGCGTACTGACGCTGTTGAAATGCAGTATGTCAGCATGAACGGCGGTATTCTTGCCCAGCAGAAAGACCGTGTAACCAAGACCATCACCGCCGATATGTGTGTGACGGAAACCAAACCTACAGACGCACAGGTGGCCGATATGGACTTTGGTTGGAAAATCGTAAAACACGTAAAATCCAATGCGATTGTCGTGGTGAAAGACGGCGCTACCTTGGGTGTGGGTGCCGGTCAGATGAACCGTGTCGGCTCAGCTGAAATCTCCATGAAACAAGCACAGGCTGCCGGTGTAACTGAAGGATTGGTGCTTGCCTCTGATGGTTTCCTTCCTTTCGATGACACCGTTGCTTTGGCTGCAAAATATGGTGTAACAGCCATCGTTCAGCCCGGCGGAAGTATCCGTGACAATGATTGCATCGTGAAAGCCAACGAGTTGGGTATCACCATGCTCTTCACGGGAATGAGACACTTCAAGCATTAAAATTTAATAAAATAAGACTTTTCAAACAGGATGAAGAAAGTATTAGTAGTCGGTTCAGGTGGACGTTGTCATGCCATCGTGGATGCCTTGTCCCGCTCTCCGCAGGTCGGAAAAATATATTGTGCCCCCGGTAATGCCGGCATTGCCCAGCAGGCTGAAATTGTCCCTGTAAAAGAAACACAGGTGGATGCCTTGCTCGCCTTTGCACAGGAAAACAAGATTGATTTGACCGTTGTGGGTCCCGAAGCGGCTTTGGCTGTGGGAATTGTGGATGCGTTCCGCGCCAACGGATTGAAGATTTTCGGTCATACGGCAGCGGCAACCAACATTGAATCCAGCAAGGAGTTTGCGAAAAAACTGATGGTAAAATATGACATTCCGACGGCTTCTTATCGTAGTTTTACGGACTATCAGGAGGCGTTGGATTATGTAGCCGGCCGACCTTTCCCTGCGGTATTGAAATACGACGGACTTGCTGCCGGTAAGGGAGTTGTCATTGCTGCCGACTATGCAGAGGCAGACGCCGCGCTGAAAGATATGCTTTTGGATTCTTGCTTTGGAAAAGGCAAGGTCGTTGTTGAAGACTTTTTGGAAGGTCCTGAATTCTCCTTTATGTGTTTTGTCAATGGCAATCAGGTGGTTCCCATGCCGCTCAGCCAAGACCACAAACGCGCTTATGATGGAGACAAAGGTCCCAATACCGGTGGTATGGGTGCCTATAC
>JAEIGA010001836.1_pt1 | contig 33721 bp, 66 predicted proteins | sample 9270691 | NCBI WGS metagenome assembly JAEIGA01 (sample SAMN17057246, study PRJNA624740) | gut metagenome | biome: biome; isolation source: fecal sample | host: Bos grunniens | place: China: Xizang | collected 2019 | reverse complement strand
TTTCTTGCCCTCCAATTCTGCGAGCCTGTGTTCCAGCTCGTTTACTCTCTTTGTGATCTGCTCAAGACCAGCGCTGCAGGCGCATCCGCTTTCGCTCTGTGCCGATTCTGTGGCGTTTTGCTGCTGCGGATGTGCGTTTTCCTTCACAATGCGGAAACGCTCGAAAACAGGCCTATCTAGCTGCGAAAATCCCATTGTTTTTTCGTAATAATACGGAAGATTTTCGTCCTTGAATGTGACGGAATTACCTGGCGCAACAGGATAATCCCTAGCTGCCTGCTCCGACGGCACAAGGACAAAATAGCTGTGCGCAGCCTGTGTTTGCTGCTGAACCTGTTGCGGCTGCTGTTGCCCCTGCTGCATCGGCATCTGCGGAGTATAATATGCAGGCTGATAGCCGACCGGGAAATAATTGTTGTACGCCATTTTATATCAATCCTTTCTGAACCAAACGAAGTCCGCGACTTCATTTGAACTATTCCAAGCATCAAGAAGTACCCCATCAATGATAGTCGCAACGTGCGTTCCAGTGCCTAGTACATATACTCCGCGCGGGTGATCTTCTGCGAATTCGGCGAACGTATAGCAGCACGGCAATTGAGTTTTGTAAAAGTTGTGCATACGCAACACCGAACCCCACACGCTGTCACTCGACGGCATGTCATTCATCGCATATCCGGCGACCGCAATCATTGCATATGCTTCTTCCCAATCAACGCCAAGCGCGGCGGAAACTGCGCGGATTGCGCAATCGCCCACCGCTCTGCCTGCCGGATTCGGATTGAAATATCTATATCTCATACCAAAATTGTATAAAAAAATAAGCCCCTCGGCAATGTCGCCGAGAGGCCTATTTTGTGACACTTTTGTGCCCTATATGTGATTTAAAAGTCTTTGCATATTTTTGTAAACAATTCGCTTGATGTGCCTATCTGACATATCAAATTCTTCTGCGATTTTATCAAAGCAGATGCCGTCAAGCAATCTACGTTTCAAAATTGCGCGGTCACGCTCGCTGAAAATCCATTCATCAATCAGCCGTTCAACCTCGCTGCGCGGGATCGTAAAATCCATCGCGCCGTCCTCCTATCTGCGTTTGCGCGTTCCTTTTGTTTTTCCGTTCTTTTTTTTCCTAACTTTTGTTCTTTTCGTTACTACAATCTTTGCCATTTACAATACTCCCATCATTACCGATGTAGTTTGCAACGCCTTCGGCTGCATCAACAACCACGCTTTCCGTTTCGCTCGAATAATCGTACTGCATCCACGCATAGAGCCACAGCGCGTTTGACGCTGCCAAAAGAACCACTAGCGCGAGAATAACTGCGATCAGCCGCTTTACCGTGCGTTCGTTTTTGGCTTCTGAAAGTTCCCATACATACTGCGGAACCGTGTTTTCATTCATCATAATCACCTCTCCCCTATTATAGCACATATCTCCGCTCGATGCAAGGCGGCACGGCTGCCCAAGACCATGCCGCCCCGCGTCGAAAGGAGGATTCCCAAATAAGAAAAACTGTCAAGGTTTAATAAGTTCGCCGCATTTCAGTAAATCAAGCATCTTCTTGTTCTGCCCCGGCAAACCTGCATAGGCTTTGATACCGTTTGCTTCTGCGATCTTTTTTCTGTAGCTGAAATTGTTAGAAGCTCCGATTGCGTAGAGCGCATCAACGATAGAATAACTACCGCCTGTATATCGCTTAAAATAAGTTTTCCCTGCCTGCGGTTTCGTAGGCGTGTGCGCCGTGCCGTAATCAATCCATGGGCACTTGCCCCAACTTGTCCACGGTCGATCTTTCAGCCGCGTTTTTACTACACCGTAATCGTGACCGCGTGCTTCAATTACATAGCCGCCGCCGATATACACGCCAACATGACCGTCCATGAACAGAAGCACACCAGGAAGCTCCGGCAGTGTTGCCATCTTTCCGCAGACCGTGCATTTGCCGCGCATTTCATTCGCGCTAACATCCTGCGCCGGGTTATATTTCGGCGGGCTTGTAGGCGTTTCGCTCCAAAGATAGCCCTTAATCAGTCCGATGCAGTCTTGAACTCGTTGCCCGAGCTGCGCCTCGAAACTGACCTTGTATTTGCTCTGGTCATAGTATCGCGTATATTGCTTTCGTTTCGATGCAAGCAAAGATTTCGTTGCCGTGTTTCCGTACGTTCCATACCAATACGGCTTGCCGAGCATATCCTTGCAGTATGATACAAGGCCATCACTCGTTTTCGTCATCGTCGTCGCTCCCTTCATAGAACTTTTTGAGCTGTTGCTCTATCTCATCTTCTTCGCCGATATCATCAATCTTCACTGTAAGCCAATGGATAAGCATGTTCCACACGGCTGTGACTCCTGCTGCTGCTGCGCCAACCAACATTGACAAAAGCACCTTCTTTATCCCTGTATAGCTTGTAACACCAAAAAAACCGTCAATCGTCAAGTAGCCGAGAAAAGCCTCGATGAAGGTCTTTCCTGTGCGAACAAGAATATCTCGCCACTGTTCAAGCCGTTTGTTGTTCATTTGGCACCAACCTTTTCTTCCAGATGCGTCACGCGCTTATCAAGTCCGTCGTACTTCTCCTCAATAACTGGCATTCGCACTGCATAATTATTATGGGCTTCAACCTTTTTCTCAAGCTGTTCAATCCTGTAGTTCGTCAGCTTCGCGCTTGTCATGATACCTGCAAATGTGCCAATAATCGTGCCAAGAAGTGACAAAAGCCCCGCAATAACAATATCGCTCAATTACACCATCTCCGTTTCTTCCGGCTCAATCGGCGTGTCCGTTTCCTCGTAGGTGTACCTGCAAGGATAACGGTCGATTGCTTCGCCGTATTCGTTGCCAGTATCAATACGCTTTCCAAATCTGTCAAACTCGAATTGGTGGATCATCATTCCTGCATCGGAATAATGACGGATCAAATTCTCGCGCCCTGCGTAGGGATATTCTTCAATCAGCATAAATCACACCCCCTGCCATACCACGTCGGTTAAGCCGACCCAATTTGTGGTATTTTGCCATTCTGAAAGAAGCGATTGCGGGACTTTGATAACGCAGCCGTTTGCGTGACCCAAAGAGTTTATCGAATAGAGAGACGGAACACTTGTGGCATTTGAGAAATCATACAATTCAACAGGTGCATTTAAATAAGTCACATTTTGGATGTCCGGCACATTCCCGAGAAAAACAACCGTTTTCAAACTAGCGCACTCACGAAAGCTTTGCTGTCCGATAGTGGTCACTTCCGCTGGAATCGATATGCTGATTAATCCGGATGCACCATAGAAGGAATAACCTCCCATCGTTGATAATGATGCGGGGAGCGATACCTGTTGAAATAACCCTGACATAGAATAGTCACGAAGCACCGTAACGCCTTCGGGTATTATGATTGATATGACATTCTTCATGAAGCACCCAGATCTCACCCGAAAGTATTGTGTCGGGATCTCCGTCCAACTTCCCACAAACTCCGCCGAATGCGGATAGCCGTCCGAATCGTAATCCCCGAAAACCAGCCCCTTTGCTGGCTTTGTGTTAACATTCGCCGTGGCGAAGGTGGAAACATCGTATGTGCCGTCGGCTGTGATGCTCTTAACGCCAGCGGGAGTAATGCCCGGCACCGCAACATTCGCTTCTGCGTAGTTCGTCACATTGTAATTGCCGTTCTGTGTAATCTGAATCGTTCCTGTAGGTGTCAAACCACCGGGAATAGCTTCAATTGCAGCCGCCATTTCATCGGGTCTGTAGGTTGTTTGCGTTCCGTTTTTCAGTCTAATCGCATCCGCAATATCGCCGTAATGCTCATCGTTGGTGAATACGATCGCCATTAGTAGCTCACCCCATCTCCGTTGTTGATAACATTTGTGATTGCGCCGACCGTCCAAACAGAACCAGTCCAATACAAAATATCACCGACATTTGTTCCACTCGGAAGATCGCCGCCACCAGCTGCTCCCCATTCTGCACCTCCGCTTGCATTGACTTTTAATACTTTGCCAGAATCAGCAGAGGTTGATTCGGGAACATATTTAGGATCATTCCAAGTGTGCGCACCGTTTGACGCAACGGTTAAAACTTTGCCAGCAGATGATGCAGTAGTTGTTGGAACCGCAGAATCCGTGTATGTCTTTGCACCATACGGAGAAATAGCAATCCCTGTCCTTGCCCTCATTCCGTCAGCCGTGTCTTGCAAAGATACAATACCAAGGATGCCGTTTTCCGATGCTCTTTGCAAAATCCCATCGACACGCCAAACACGGTTGTTTTCGTAGGTTTCCGCAGTCATGATCAAGTTAGCTCCAGCTGACCACGGATAAGTCACGCCATCCTGCGCTCTAAAACTTGCGTCATACATAAGCGCAGGTTCACCCTCAGCACCAAGTTTCAGAAAGCGTGGCGTTTCATCTGTTCCTAGGTCGGATGTAGCTGTTGCATTCAGCATGATCGTCACGCCGTCTTCAACATCTTCGTCTGTCAAGTCAATCGTTGCAACATGTGCATAACCGCCGCCATAAGCCGCGCCGCTGCCAATCGTGCCTTTGTACAGCAATTTAGGCTTTAATTCGTCTGCCGTGGGTCTTTCCGCAAGACCTTCGCTGATATCCTGCGCAAGCCCTGCAACCGCATCATTCAACGCCTGCGTGATAACCTTGTTCTGTAATGGATTCTCGCTAGTCCAGCTCATTTCATCGTCAACGACAACGGCTGCCCCACCACCGCCAGACGCTTCTCGCAGCGTGTCGATAACTTCAATGTCGTTGGGATTTACGCTGGTATATGCTTCATCGTTAGGCATTCGGATACCTCCGTTCTCGTTCGGTTTTCAGCTCCTGCGTGGTGGCGGATTCTAACTGTTCGTTCATACGCTCGCCTCGTTTTCAACTCTTGTGCTAACATCAAGCACGTTGAACTCCTGCGGTTTCACGATCGTGAATTTGTAGCCGTTTTCATCAACGACTTTTACATCACAGAAATACTTGCCAAACGCCAAATAGCGCGTATCTGACGGCACAATATGAATTAGCCAAGAACCATCTTCCTGCTGAGTGATTCCGCCATCAAGCGATTTCTGGAAGATATATTCCACGCTCTGCGCCGTCCGCTTTACCGTGAAGTAAAGAGCCTGCGGTGTTGTCAGGATCGGATTGCCGTCAATGTCCTGCCGCGTGAATTTCAGAAAACGGTCATTCCCTTGATAAATGTTAACCATCAGCCAATCCTCCCCATGCCGTAGATTTTTGTGATCGGAAACACAGCTCCTTTTGAGATAGTGGCGGAACTTGCACCACCTAAAATGTAATTGTCATATCTCCGTGCTTCAATTTTTCTTTTCGTTGTGAAAAACAACCTGTACAAATCTGTCCTGTAGACTAAATAGCCGTTCCCTTGACCAATCCACGGAATTGCAATGTCAAACCAATTTCCTGATGCAACAACGCTTGCAATTATCTTCGTACTAGCCCAGTAAACGCTTTCAGCATGGGAAGAAGTAGTAAACCCAAGCATTGCAAACTTGTCATAATCTTCCGAAAGCGTTGCAGTACCATCTTGTCTAAGATTTCCTGTAAATAAAGTTACTACTTCGCTTAGTCTTTCGCCTTCCGCCTGCAAAGCCGCTATATCAACATCTCTGTCCTTGCCTGTCTTAAACGTCCCAACAACCTGCGTCTGCTGAGTGTTAGCTTCGCCGTCATAATACCATTTGTAGTAGGTTACATAAGCGTTCGTGATATTGTCCTTAAAGTTTCTTCGCTGTGTCGGCTCCGTGTCTGGAATGATAATCCATTCAACCGATTCAACGCCAGTGCTGCTGTTCTTTACATAATGCAAGCAAAGGAATTTCCATCCAACTGTATCGCTGAACTCAATGATTTGTTCCTCTTGATTGCGAATGTGCATACCGTTCCACATGATACTGCCATATCCGATTTTAATCGTTCTCAGCGTTTCGTGCGTAATAGACACCGTCCAGTTTGCATCAATCGGGTCCGCAAGTCTGTACACATCACCATAACCACTGTAGCATCTATTGAATTTTCGGACATCAGAACTCGTTACATGAGCGCTGCCAGCCTTGCCTGTAATAAGGTGAGTAGGCACGCCAACATTTTCAGCCATTGTTGTTTCCTCCTGTTCTTGCTATCAATTTTTGCCGCGTTCCAGCGACGCTCAAAACCTTTTCGCTGACAGTCTGAGTCACCGAAATTCCGTATTCGGTAGCATTGACTATAACCGTGTCGCCAACATCAGCGTCAAGTTTATCGCTTTCCAGACTGCCAAGATATTCCGCGTTCCGCATCGCTCGCAATCGGTCTTTTGCGACCGCAAGAGCCTCCGCTGCGTTTGCTGTCTTTCCAATGTCCACGCTGACGTGGTAGGCATCCATGCCGCTGTAATATCGCGTAGTTCCGATTGATCCGTCTGCTTGCAGGTACACATTTACATTTTCGGTGGCGTTTCCCTCGGTGTGATACCCCAGCAGCCCGGTCGGTAACAGCCGATCGTCGTTCACTTCCAGCCCGAGCGTAACGGCTTGCAGAATCTTCGTTTTCTTCGGCTCGATATAAATCCCAACGCCGTTGTCATCGAATTTCAGAACCGACGAACAGCCAAAAGCAGAAAGCACAAGGTCAAACGCTTTCAGCAAATCGCAATGCGCAGGAATGATCACAACATCACCCAGCGTCGTGGTCGGTGATTGTTTTACAGAATAAATACCGTGGAGCGTTGTTGCATCAATCATTTCCTGCACCACTTCGCCGCAGGTGCTTGCCGCAGTTCCGAACGAATCAGAAGTTGCCCTTGTATTGCAGAAAACATGTTCCATTTGACCGCGCAGCGTTCTTCCCTTGTAAGTGATCGTGTGGCGATCGTAATTAATCAACCTGCCCTTAATCTTTCCGCCGTACTCCGTGTTACCGAGCGACACAAAATAGCCGTCTGGAATAATGTCTTTCGTGAGGGGCAAAACAAGCTGGAAATCATTTGCGGATGCTCCATAAAGCCCGATATTCACATCATAACTTATCGGGTCAATCACTCCGTAATCGTCCGAATATCTAACCTTGTTGAACGCTTGATTGCGGATCAAAACATCCATGTCGGCATCTTCCTCTGTTCGTACAGCACAACTTCCATCGTACTGTTAAAATCGAAATTCCACGATACAGCGCTACTGCCCGGTGGTATCGGCTCGAAAATATAGCTTGTATCTGAAACATATTCCATCGCGTCAACAATTGTTCCGTCTGCCTGAATTATATAAACTTGCTTGTTCACGGAATCAATAATTAATCGTTCGTTTGCCTGCACCGTTAGATCCACAAAATACCTGTGTTCCCCGATATTAAAATCAACTTCGCCAACTGCGCCGTTAATCGTAATGATGAAGTCAGCATTGTACACCTGATTGTTGTAAATGGAAAAAGCAGTGTACAGCTCCGCTGCGTAGTCGTGGTCGTAATCGTAGTCATAATCAAGATACGGTTGCCCCGGAGGCAAAATAGGGTCAAGCTGCTGCGGCACAGCGTGCATGAAATTTGGAAACTTTGCGTAGAACGATACCGTAATTTTGATTAGGTCGTTTTTCTCAGCAACAATATCCGTTAGCCCTGCAAACTTTACTCGGATAAACCAATCGTTGATATATAGCCGCCCGAACCTGTTTCTTGCGGAATCACTCTCCAATGTGTCAATCAGCATGTCCGCCAGTGCTCTGCCGCGCACAACAATCAGTGCGTCAAAATTCTTTTCTGCGTCGAAAAGGTGACCGCCGTCTATGTCGTAACTCCAAAGCTTTGCCGCCTTGTAATTGCCAATGATGCTCACGCTCCAAAGCTCGATTTCGTTTCCATCAGCCGAAACATATTTCACCGCATCACGCATAGCTTACGCTCCTCATATCACGCGCATTGCCAACCGCAACGCTTGCAGAACCGCTTCGAAGCATATGCAGCAATTCGCCCATCATGCCAACCATTTCTTTTTGAGAATCGTCACTGCTTATCGTCGCCACGCTTTCTGTAATTGCATCAATTTCATTTCCGCCAAAATCAGAAAATTCAGGTGACGACAGCTCGAGGTCAGCATCAGCAAAACCAGATTCCATGTCGTCAACAATTCCATCAACAGTCTTCATGAGTGACGGCTCCCCGGCTTCAAGACCAGCTTGCAAGCCTTTCACCACATTCAAGCCGATGATATCGCGCATTAACCGTGACGGAGATTTAATTCCAAGACCATCTTTAAATCCTGTAATAATGCTCTTTGCAAGATTCTTGATCCATTCAACAAAGCTGCTCCAAGCATTCATAATACCGTTCTTTAAGCCTTCAACAACATTGTGACCAATTTCAGAAATTTTTGCAGGAAGCCCGGCAAGTCCATTCACAATCCCATCGAAAAAGTTTTTAGCCGCTTTCGGTGCTTCGCTTGCAAAGTTTGTGACAAAAGTTTTAATGTTAGTAATAAGATTTGACAAAAATTCTGAAATTTTTCCCGGCAAATCACGGAAAAACGCAATAAATGAACCGATGGCATGTCCGACGTGGTAAGCGATCAATTCAGGCAATTGTGAAAGAAAACTGCCAATTTTTGAGATTGTTTCGCCAAGCCATTCACCGAGACCAGAAAACAAGTTTCCGAACCATTCACCCACTTTAGAAAGAATTGCCCCCAGTGCCTGCCCAACAGCTTCAATAACCTTCATGCCAAGCTCCCCAATAGTGCTAAGCAGCATCGGCAAATTCTCAAGAATGAATTGAATGAGAGTCATCATCAACTCAACCGCCGCAACAGCCAGCTCAGGCAAATGCTCTATGATACCATTCGCAAGAGCCATAACGATCTGAAGCGCTGCATCAAGTAGCCCAGTCAAATTGTCAGGATTCGAAATAATATCTACAAGCGCGAGAACCATCTGTACAACGCCGTCTACCATCTGCCCAGCATTTTCCGAAAGAGCAGTAGCAAGCTGCGTCACTATTTGAATAGCACCCTCAACGAGCATCGGAAGATTCTGAACGATCAAATCAACGATCGTCGTAACCAGCATCGCCGCAGTATTTGTCAGCATGCCAATATTTTCGGAAATCCCGGTTATAAGTGCTTGAACTATTCCTGCTGCCGCTTGAATCAAATTCGGCAAAACCGAACTAATCATCGCAGGGATCTTTTCTGCCAATGTTGGCAGTAATTTTTCTATCAGAGTAGAAACTCCGCCAAGCGCGACTTCAATTCTCGGCAAAATATTCCCAGCTGCAATAGAAACACTGTCAACAAAATTGCCGATCAAAGAATCAAAATCTGCTTCATCGCTTGCAATTCCTGTCACAAGATTGCTCCATGCAGATTTTGCGCTTGCTAAACTACCGCTGATTGTTTCGCTGGCTTCTTTCGCAGTAGTACCAGTAATGCCCATTTCCGTTTGAACAGCATGAATAGCCTCGGCAATATCTGCAAAATTAGAAACATCATACTTCTTACCAGTCAACTTTTCAGCGTCTGCAAGAAGTCGTTCCATTTCCTCTTTCGTGCCACCATAGCCCAATTTGCAAGTTGTTAATCTGCATCTTCATTGTTAGGTTATAAATGCAGTTCAGACTATCGCTTCACCCTCTCGGGTGTCCTCTCACTTAGTCGTTCACGCTGGCATTACCCTTGCGCCCTGTTGTCCCCCTCGGGAGTTCCAAGTCAATCAGAGAGGATTCGCACATCGCCCTTCTTTTATGCGGCGAGTGCCCCCATTGCGTTAAGGTTATCGAGCATGGTGTAATTCTGTTTCGCAAACCCAGAATAAGCATTTTGAATGGATTCCATTGACGTGCCCATTTTGTTTGCATTATCAGACATATCACGAATGATTTGGTCGGAAACATCTGCAGCCCTTGCGATATTCCCTTCATTCTCTTTTAGTGATGCATTAAGCGCAGCGGAAAAGCCCATGACGGTTTCCATGTATTCATTTGCCGACAACCCAGCTGTTTTGAATGCTTGATTTGCGTTTTGCTCAACATCCCACGACAAATCCTCAAACATTGTTTCCAAACCGCCGACCAGCTGCTCATACTCTGCATATTGTTCAACGGAATTTTTAACAATAGCTCCAACAGCCGCGCCAGCTGCGGCGGTAGCAGCTCCAACAGCCTTGACCGTTGCGCCCATCGCGCTTTTTAACGCGCCGCCGAATTTCGATGCTTTGCCTTCCGCATCGGCAAGCCCCTTGTCATAGTCTGATTTGTCAAGGAAAAGCCGCGCCGCAACTTCAAACACATTCACTCAATTCACCACCTTTAGCCCCGTTTTCTTTGCGAAATCTTGCAGCACTTTCTCGCCAGTCCTGTTGTCATGCGGCGTTTTCGCCCGCTCTAAAAATTCACCGAGCGAGAGAGAAACAAGTTTCCCGCCGATGCTGTTTGCAACATTGTTCGTCAACGTGCGAAGACATTCAGAAATGTACGCAAAAATCCGATCTTTTTGCACCGCTTCTTTCGCTTTCAACTGCGCATAATCAATGATGCACCGCACGGTTGGAAGTCTAGCGGCAAGCGCATCATATAGCGCTAATCGCCCCCTATCGGAGGCGGTCAGAAAAAAACTTTGCGGAGTTGAGGATCGTTCATGATATCGCCCATTCCTTGCATAATGTCAAGGAACGTGCATTCGTAAGTTTCCGGGTCTTCGTCATTTAGAATCGCGATCATATCTTTGAGCGCTTTCGGCTCTGCCTGCAGCATCTGGCCGACCATCTTCATAGACGCTTTTTTCTTTTCCTGCTCGCTTTCGATTTCCGCGAGCTTGCCCATCTCATCACGGATTTTTTCGATTCCTTCGCTAAAGGAAATAACGGCCATCGGCTCCATCAGCTTGCCAAGAACTTCAACAGCCTTTTCATCTTTAAATTCAGACAATTTCATGAACGATCCTCCATTTTACGACTTAATTATTCGCCTTCGGTTTCGTCTTCTTCATCCGCGCCCGGCGCAATATACATTTCATACGGCACGCGGTCGGGATTTTCAATAGTATAGTGCGCCATAAAAGTAAACGCGAACTGACCCTTTGCGCGATCTCCGGTCTGCAGCGCAAAACCAGCCGTATTCAACACGTCATACATCTTTATAGCAATAAAGCCGCCGTTCGTGTTTCCGTTCTTGTCTGAATAATCGCCAACAAACCAAAGGGTTTCAAAATCGTCATCAACAAGGTAATCACGCGGCGTGATCTTCACCATACCATCAGCATCAGCCGCACCAGCATCAGCCGCCGCAACAAGCCGTTTGCCCTGCGTGCCGTCAACAGTAAGAAACGTTCCGGCAAGATTGACAGCGCGTTCAGTGATCCGCTTGAACTCCTTCATGTTCTTCGGCGCGTTGTCCACGTCAGAAGCGAAATCTTCATAAGTGGGCGTATCCGTGAAGTTATTTCCCCCGGTCGTACTTCCGATTATCTTCGTTCTGTTAAGCACAGGTTCTGCCGGATCGAATTCGGAAAGAAGCACACCAGCATTAAGCTGAAGCTGCTCAAAAGTATTTGCAGGAATCTGCGTAAATTTCATATCCTTTTCACCTCATTCAAAAAATTCATACGTCACATTATGGGAAATTCGCCGCAACGTGTCATCTTCATCCGTGACGCACTGCGCGAACGGTGTTCCGCGCGTAACCCAAACGCAACCGCCATCATACGGCAGGCAAATACCACCGCGACCGATTCTTTCCTCGATTTCGTGTGACTTCTCAGTGATCGCGTCCCATGAGCTAGAGCGATACCACAACGACGATTCGCCGAACACTGGATTGCCGAGATAATCGACCGCCATGTTGTATGTAATGCGCGGAAGCGGCGCGTCCTCCGGCACAGTACCTACATCATAGGCTGAAATGCCAAAAGACCGCCAAAAATTGATAATAGCCTGCTCTCTGTTCATGCCGGAATGCTCCATTCCTCCGCTCGCACCTGCCGCATATTCAGCCCAGCGGAATCCGGCGTTTTGTCGTCGTCGCCGTCAGTCGTTACGCGGAATTCTTTTCCGTCGCTCTCGCGTTTCAGCACATCGTGATATTGCAGGTTGATTCCCTTGCGCGTCGTGATCGTGTACACACCTTTCACGCCAGCCGCAAGAGCCGTCTGAGCTTCAATGCTGCTGTCGAGAACCGCAACCGCCTTGAATGTCATTGACGGAACATAGCCAGTGTACATGCTGTCATAAGCATCCGGCGTTCTCACCTTGTCATACAGGATGAAGTTTTCCATTTGCGAATCAAGCAAGCTCATAACTTCCTCCACGGTGTCAGACGCGCTGCGAAATGATCTCTCCAGCCAGCAGCACCGCCGTTTTCCTTGCTATAGCTGTAGCCGCCAAAGCTTTCAGAAGCATACGGAGAATCCAGCGCATCCTTGTTTTTGGTGTTGTAGGCATCAATCTCCGCCGCAAGTTCCACAAGCGCGGGAGGAACAGCCATTGCCCAAACTGCACCGTCGAATTCCTCTGCCTTGCCGCTTGAAAGCGGATACCGCCAAACGCCGTCATTAAACTTGCTCCCGATAACGCGAACAAACTGATCAGAAGACAAGAGAGCAGTCATGTCCGTGCCACCGTCAATCATTGTAATTTCGCCGCTTCTAGAAATACTGAATTTTCCGAAAACGCGGGAAGTGTCAAACCAGTTTTTTAAAAACTGAAAAAATTCGGTGTAGTTCATGACTGCCCCCTATTTAGTTAGTTCGATTAGTCGCCAGTAGAAGCCGCCGTAATCGTACCCTTGATAACGCCAGCCGCATATTCAACAAGGAACTGAATGCCGTCCATCACAAGAGATTCGACCTGCGCACGCTCTTTGTTCGGCTCGCCGGAGCTAATACCGATATAGCCCAGCTCGTCAGCGGTCAGGTTGAACGCCGCCGCAACATCGCCGTTCATGGTCAGGTAGTACATGATCAGGTTTTCTTTCGCGGTCGCAACAAACGTGCCCTTTGTCACTCTGGAGGTCAGGATCGCAGTACCAAGACCAAGGAAGTTCTCGATATAGTTCATGCCAAACGCGGTTTGCATAGTGACCTGCGCCGTGCCCAGATAGTCGGAAACATCTTCGGGATTGATGAAGTACACCGCATCCGCCGTGTCATCTTCAAACGCCACCTGCAGCTTGCCCCAAGCGTTCGCAAGAGCCGCCTGCAGACCAACGCCAGTCGCCGTGGTGCTACCAGTGATCGTTCCATTCAGGAAAGTAAAGAAGTCAGTGCGAATGCCTTTCTGAACATCACGCAGAAGCGCAGCATCAGTATCGCGCACCGCCGCATCATAGCCGGATTTCTTGATTGCTTCCGCAGAAACCGCCTTGCGCCACTTCTTCAGTGTGATTTCGCCAATAGCAGTTTTCGTGGTCGCATACTGCGAAAGCGGAATGATTTCGCCCTCAGGCACCGTGCCGCTCTGCAGCGTTCCAGTGGTGGTATACACGTACATCGTCGTGCCTTCCATCATCGGAATCTTGCGCGTCACGCCGAGAACCTCAATCAGCTTATTGAGTGAATTGTGAGTGAACTGCGTGACAAAATCAACCTCACGCACCTTCGCCATCTGCGCCTGCTTAATCAGATTAGTTTCCGCATTGGTAACAACATTTGCCATTTTTAATCACCTCATAAAAATCAGAATCCGAACAGTTCATGATTCTCAGCAATCGCCTTTTGCCTTGCGGCAGAATCCTTGATTGCAATGATCTGTTCTTTAGTCATCTTTCCGCCGCCAGTGTTCTGCGGAGGATTTGCGGGATTTGCGCCCGTCGTTTTTTCTTTTCCAACCAACGCCGCAAGCGTGCCGCCGACAAGATCATCCAGCGCCTTTGCATCCTTGATCTTTTCGCCGTCAAGCGCAAGCCCGTCAATCACGGACTTTGCTGCCATCATAGCAATTTCAAGATTGTTGCCGCTGATCCCCTTGCCTTCAAAGTACACCCGAGCTGCCTTCGCTTTCGTTTCAGCCGCCGCCTTGCCCTCTACATCTTTCTTGTAGTCGGCAAACGCCTTGCGCTCGTCCTCATACTTCTTTTTGTAGCCGCCGTCGCTGTTCTCAGCTTTCAGATCGTCCAGTTCCTTTTGAACACCCGGAAGCTTCTCTGCGTCTTCCTTGTACTTGTCGCGCTGTTCCTTTAGCGCGTCAACCACTTCAGAATGTGCGTCAATGATCTGTTCTACCTTGTCATCTTCAATGCCCAGTGCTTTGAGCATCTTTCGCGTGAATGCCATTTATATTTCGCTCCTTTTCTTCGGTCGGCTTTTCTTTGCCGATTCGCAATATTGACATATGGTGCTGGTGGTAGGACTCGAACCCACTCCAGCCGATTCATGATCGGATGCGCCACCTGTTGCGCCACACCCAGCATATAAAAAGAGGAGCCACGCAAAAGCGCAGCCCCTCTCGGCTCTTTCCCGTGTCCACTCACACGGAAGTATCGTTATTCGGTTTGATTTCTTCGCGCTTGATTTTTAAAATCCTAACGCCGTCTTTGACCGGGATAAGCTCCACGCGGTCACCATTGCGTAGTGCTCGCATGATTGCATTATACTGATCTTCCTTCAATCTCCAGAATTTCGAGCCACCTATATTTTATCACCCCCGCGAAGATTTGTCAAGCCTTTAATGCAGTTTCTGTTAATTCTTTCCATCTGTCTTTATGATTCGCAAGCGCAGGCTTTAAATACGGCTTCTGCTTAATCTTCGATGACCCGAGCTCATGAATCCCCGCATATGTCACATTTGTTCCGATGTACACGGATCCCTTTTCCGGCGCTGCGTTCATCTTGTATTCTTCCGCGCTGGCATGTTCGCCAGTCTCCGTATTCGCTTCGCCTTGCTCCGTCTTTGTTGCAAATGTGATCGAATTCCGCAAACGCCCCGTATCGACGCGGCACAATTGTTTTGCAAATCCTTCTGCCTCCGAGCCGATCCCAATCAACGCCATTTCTACTTGATCGTCGCTTGCTTTTTTGAACTTATCGATATTATTCGATTTGAATTTTACATCAATGTTCAAACTTTTGTCACCTTTCCGTTTCGCTCAAATCCGACAACCTTATATCTCAACGTGCATCTGCAATTGTATACATTTGCCGGACCGGCTGTAGGATCGCCCGGGTACATGATGTTTCCGAGCTCGCTTTCAAACGGATCATCCGGCGCTTGCTCTTGCCCGTCAAGCTCCGCGTGCGCGTCTCTCGTTCTGCTATCGTTTGTTGCAAGCCAAATCTTATTCATGATAACGCCTTTACTTCTTGCGTCGTGCAGCATATCCATACGCCCGCGATTTTCCGCGCCAGTGACGGCTGTTCTTGCATTTCTTATCGCGGCGTTTGCGTCCATTGCTGTCACATTGCCAAGCCGCTTTGCAATTTCGTCCATGCTCTCGCCCTGTAGGATTCCTTGCAATACTTGTGAATTCACAGCCTTTGTGTTCCAACGCACATCCTTCTTCGTGATATCCTTGTATGGCAGAAGCGTTTCGTCCTTCGTCGCCAATGCCTTCACCGTGCGCTCATCCACAAGATCAAACGAAATTCCTGCATTCACGCCGTCAATTTCCGTCGCGATTTCGTTGTAGTTCACAACATAAACGCCCGGCAGTTGATCGTTGATATACGCGGCGGCGATCTCATTTGTTCTCGAAAGCTCATGCGCAAGGTGCTCCGTCATATCCTTGTAGTGCTTGTCGTACAGCGTTCGTTCTTTCTTCTTCGCTGCCAACTCGCGCCCGAGCCTTTTTTTCTCTTTTTCATCGCCGGATTCTTTTGCCGCGTCATACTTTTTTTGAAGCTCCGCGATTTCTTCGCCGGATTCCTTCATATAGGCTTTCCACGTTTTGCCGATTTCTTTGCTTGCCTTTTTGTAGATTTGATCCAGATGCTTTTCCATTTCTTCAAGCTTTGCATCTGTCCACGCTCTAGCGCTCGGCATTACTCACCACCGCCGCTGGAAAACCGTTCGTATTCTTCAGAATCAATCTCGCCGAGAATATCATCTTTTCTGTCAATGTCACCCATAACCTCAAGAAGCTTGCTGACGATGTAATCACTCGGGAGAGTTCCATTCATCAAAAGAATTGTCTGAATCATTTCCTGCTGATTCACAAGATAGTCGCGCGTGTAGGTCGGTTCGTCCTGAATGCCCGCGAGCGCGAGAATACCGAGAATGAATTCTGTGACGCAATTCTCAAACTGGTTCAGCTTGCAATTCAGCGGTTCATAAGCTGCGCGAATCTGCGTGGCGGTCGTTGCTCCGTTTGAAATGTTCTTTGTGTCAAGCGCCATAAAATCATCAAACAACTGATTCCGCAGGCGAGAAAGCCCAGCCTCGGAAGCTTCAAACGGAACGTCGATTGTATGCGCGTCTATACTTTCATTGCCTTCGGTGTGGGTGACGTGCATCGTTTTCAGTTGCTCGATAAATCGCTGATCGTCCATAGAATCCATGCCGCCAGCATTCTTAATCACCCAGTAGATGATATTCGCATCATCCATGTTGTTGACCAGAGCCGAAAGCATCAGATCATATGCATCAATCGTTTCCTGCGTGCCGACAAGCTCCGATTGTTTGTTGATGTTGTAAAACGGCACAATCGGGAATGACGGGTAATTCCAGCCTGCGATAATTTCCTCGCCCGTTGCATCCGAAACCCGGCTCACGATGATGTATGACCGCTTCTCATTCAGCACGCGCATTTCTTCATCTTTATTCCTCACATAATCCGTGAATCCGTCCGGCTCATAAAGAGTACAATATAACGGCTTATTCGCTTCAAGCTGCCAGAATCGAATGCCAGCGCAAAGAGCGCCAGTATTTTCATCGAAAAGAGGTTTAAATTCCAGCAGCGAGAATTTGCGCAGCGACCCGTTATCAAATAACCCAAACGAAACGCCTGCATTGACCGCTTCAATCGCAAGGTCAAAAACATTCTTGTCAAATACAATACCGCCGAGCTTGTTTTTTGTCTCTGCATCGCTGAACGAAACGCCGTTCCCGAGCAGTGTTCCGACTTCTTGATTCACAAAATAAAAATAATAGTTACTCGGGATTTTGTTATTCGCGCTCCAAATATCCGGAACTTTCTGGCCGACCACATCATAAATAAATTTCTGTGCTCGCATGATCGTCGGATTCATGTGCTTGTAATACATCTCCGCGTCAAGCGCTCGCCTGTAGGCTTGTGTTGATTTGTGTTCATTGATTGCCGCCAGAATGAAATCAATTCTGTCTTGCTCATTTTCTCCACATGCCAACAAGTCTTGCCAAGTTTTCAATAAGACACCCCCATAATAGATTGATACCTGTCATTACTATCGCCCTTTTTGCCGCTGAGAATTCGAATCAGACTCGCAAGGCTGTCCGGCGCGTCATCGTGTTCAGCGTCTTCGTTAAAATCGCAAATCTGATTGATATATGCCTGATCCGTTCCCTCAATAAATATAACATGATTCCACTCAGATTTCAATATCGTTGCAATTTTTAAATATTTGTTCATGGATTCATGATAAGTTACCGCACGACCGCCGCGCCGTTTGATTTCTTTCGCAAGATAGCCCTTGTCGCCGTTATCCTCGCAGTAGATTTTCCCGGCTGCAAATCCATTGTGCAGCGCAAGAATTTCCGAAAGCACATCGTCCACGTGCTTTTGCCAAAGCTTGCCGAACACATAATAGATGCCATCTTTCTTTCTAACAACTGTGTATGCCGTGTAATCCTCGCCTCCGTAGGCCGCGTCGATATGCGTATAGTTGGATTGCTCGACCATCTTCGCGTCCGCGCCTGTCTTCGGATCGGTAAACAGCACATCATCCGCCGCAATCATTCGCAACTCGTAGTTCGCCGCGAACAGGCTTCGCGTCATTGACTGCCGCCGCGCTTCAAGTTCCTCCGGCGTGAATAAGTCCTGCACTTCCTCGTGATAACAGGAATACGTGACCGCTGTCGGCATTATCGAAAAACAATCCTCTGGATGCCAAGGCGTTCCAGTATTATATATCCAGCCACCGCGATTGCGCACGTTCTGCAACTCCTGATATACTCGTTTCGTGCGTTCTCTTTCAGCGCGTGAGAAGCGGTCTAGCATGTTTACAATATCGTCGGTTATGATAATATCAAAATGCTTGCCAGTAAGCGAAGAACCAATACCAAGCCCGACAAGCTGCGCCGTGCCTTTTATATCTGCGCATAGATTTGTTGTCAGCTCCGTTGCGCTGTCAGTTATCAACCGCAAATCGCAGCCGTAAATCACACGAACAAATACCTGCGTTTTCGGATGCAGCAAAATGTTCTTTACCTGTTTGATAACTTCCTTCACGTCGTTGTCCGTCTTTCGCAAGAACAGCAAGCGTTTATTCGGCAATAAAATACAAAAAAGAGCAAGGACGATACTCACGCAAGTGGTCTTGTATGTGTTTCGACTCGCCTGTAGAGTACCATCCTTTCCGCTCATCATTTCGCGCATCCATTTTCGGTGGAGCTTTGTCAGCTTCGTAAAGCCAACAGCATGACCGAATTTTTCAGGATGCTTTGTTAAAAAATCAACCGCTTGCGCCCTCGTCATTACCTTCCAGCACCATTTTTTCTACTTCCCGAACCACATCCGGGTCAATTTCCGACACAACCACCTTGTCAACCGGCTTTTGTCCCGCCGTATCGCGGATCACTTCAAATGCGCGGGTATCGCCTTTCAGCGCTTTTTCCATCTGCTTCAAAGCAATAGCCTCCGCGCCGGAAAGCGTTTCACCGCCTTTACCTTTAAATTCTTTTTCAAGCAGCGATTCAAGCGCTTTCCGCAGATCGCGCTTTGCTCTCCGGGCTTCACCTGAGGCTTTTCCGCCCTTTGCTCCGTTTTCTCTAACTTCAGTCGGGCTTCTTTGATTGTTCGGAATCAAATTTTGCTCGTTCATTTTCATTCATCCTTTGCGCTTCTGAAAGCTTTTCGTGCCTTTCTGCTTGTGTTACCTTTTTGCCTTTATACATTCCAGCCCCAAGCTCGTCAATTTTGGAAAATGGAATTTCAGGAACAGTCAGGTTTTTTCTGCAAGATTTATCTATAAAATACACATACCTCAACATATACCCATCAACAGTCTTGTACTGCTCCCGAAACTTTTTCATATCTTGCGGACGATGGGCTGAAAACGATATGTCCGCAACCTTTTGCCCGCTTTGGTTTTCTTTTATTGTTGTGTTTTTTTTTGATTGCCGTCAGGACAAAATTGCTCGCGCGATAAATTGTTCCATCACCGCATTGTGTTCCATCTGCAAACGACACAACCCATTTAATATGAGGAGCATTTTTCTTTATAAGCCTTAACGCTTTACTAATGCAAAATGATTCTGCGTTTCTTGGCAAATAATCATCAAACGCCATCCTGTTTAACTCTACAAATTCGTTCCATTTTGTTCCACTAACCAAGCCAATCAGTTTGCTTTTATCCATTGACGGCCCGAAACTCATAACGCCATGCAAAGACCCATCAAGAAATGCACCAAAATGCAAATTACTATTAGGTACCACCTTACCGCTATAATGATGCTTTTTGACAAACGGTATTGCTATGTTTGATGGAATAACTTTTACTATTATTTCTTTTGCTCTGCCCATTGTTTCACGATGCTATATAACGCATTTCCGTTCCTGTTCGTGTTCCCAAACATATCTGCTTCTATAAAAGTTGAATCTTCAATTGCTTGCTCTATCAGTTCTTTTTGTTTTTGATGCAATGTAAATGTCCATTGCGTCAATTCTGATTTGTTACCATCAGGTAAAGAAAAATCTTCCCCAAAATCATCCGGAGATATAACAGGGTAAAACCCATAAAACACCGCATCAAAATCCGGCAGACCTTCTATTTCTGCATCCAAAACAGAAAAATCAAATCCGCTGTTCATCGTAGTCTGATTATGAACCAGCGCGTATTCTCGCCGCTGTTCATCTGTCATATAGTCCAGCCGAACGACAGGCACCCCCGTCATGCCAAGCTCTTTCGCGGCGATCAGTCGCCCATGACCTTCGACAACCTCATCTTTCCAAATTCCAATTGGATCGTTGAATCCATAATCCGAAATCGACTTCTTGATTTGCTCGATTTGTTCCGCCGGATGCAACTTTGCGTTACGTTCATACGGCTTCAGCGCATCCACCGGCAGATACTCAATCTTTAGTTCGTTCATTCTTTCGTTCCTTTCACGCTTTTCAAATCAACCGTAATCGCGCATGCATAAGAAAATCCGTCCAGTAGCTCCGCATCTTGAATAACATTGCCTTCTTTGTCAAACCATATCCTGTACGCATGCGGAATATACTTCCTTCCGTCATAAAAAACCCACAATTCCTCTGGAATGATTAGATGCCATGACCTATGCTGCGTTCCTGCCTTTATTTTAGCACATTCCCTGCACCGCGTCAAGTATTCGTTTCGGTTCATATCATCACCGCCTCTGTAATTGCTCCTACCATTGCAAGCCCTCCAAGAATAAGGCAAATCAATCCAACAACGCCGCTTGCGAAATCTCTATCCTTAATGGCTTTCGCAAAAACATAACTACTAGAAAAGAAAAACAAAGTTGTAACGATACAAACAATATGCTTAAGAATTTCAATCATTGTTTCGCCTCCATCCAACAGAATATTCACCAGTCTTGCTGTTATGAAGAATCTGAACAGTGCAATTGCGGTGTTCCTCAACCTCGTCATACACGGCAGTTTCTTCCAGCAGCGCGGCTGCATCGCTCATCAACTTGCTTCTGCACAATGGCTCAAACTCATATGGGCAGCCTCGGCAAACATCAACGGTCGTTTTATTCCCGCAGTTCCAAAGCGCATCATGTACCTGCTTCTTTGTCATAGCTTTCCTCCCTCATTTCTGCTACGCATTTGTGTTTCCCATTTTTGTCAATCATTCCGCAAACCATATATGTGGTAACACTTTTCACGATATAGTAGGGTCTGTGAAGCGGCTGATTGTCTAGTGCCCATTCTAAAGCACTTTCATATGTTTCGTGAAAAACGACCGGCAATGGAAACGTCTCACATATGCACGCGTACCTCGTCTCTATCTCCGGAAATTTCATTGTTCAGATCCTCCCCATTGCCCCGCCTCCTTATCTGTTACAATCACGCCGCAATTCTCCATTTTTTCACGAAATTCGCAAAATGGCATTATATGCCACCAATCGTAATCCAAATAGTATGCGTACAGTTCCGCTTCCGTTGCTTCTACGATTACGCCGTTTTCAATCATCATCGGAATCAACCTCACTTTCTTCTGCACCCGATTTGCTTTATAAACAAATCCAGCTTTCACCCAGTCGCTCAGAACTTTCGTTTGCAGAGAAAGAAGCGCTCCGGCGTGCCACATTCGATAGCCATTCGGCCTTACGACCTCGTACCAATTTTCTGTTGAATTCACGATTTCGTCAATGCTTTCAATGCGTTTCCCGCGCTCATACTTTCGCTTGCTCATTCTAAATCCTCTCTGTTTTCGATTCTAAACGGCAAAACTTTTCCTCCGCTCCAATAACCGCCAAAAATCCGTTTACCCGGGTTATCATTTAGCCACATTTCAATTAGATGCAAACATCTTTCCACTGTCTCGTCAGGTATGGTTAGTTTCGCAGCTACTTCAATTTGTAGCTTCTCTGCGTTCATTCGCTCACCTCCTATTATTCAAGCATATCCATTAGAGAATCTATATCATACTTGTTTAGCATAGAGCTATTATTGATTGAAACAAATGCGTTACTGAGTATAAGCATTTGTTTGCAGACGCCAAGCCTTTCTTCATACTCTTCTGATTCTACAAGTTTTTGCCTACAACTATCAATAGCAAGAACGATAGCGGTCAGTGCTGTCTTTTTCTCTCTATTCATTCGCTCTCCTCCTCCGGCGGCTCGGGCAGCGGCATCCAGTGTGTGATCTCGAACGATTGAAATTTGCTTTTAAGTACGATAATCACAAGATCGTCGCTACTCGAATATGCAAGCACATAGCCGTTTTCCTCCGGCAACCGATCCTTAACGCTGATCCATTCGCTCATTTCTGTTCACCTCCACTTTCTTCAAATCGAAAATGCTGCTCAAACCCTCTTTGCGTCAAGCGTATAGTGAATGTGCCATTTTTTTTTCGCAAAAAATAATAATTCCCTCGCTTATTACAACTCCATCTCTGATTTGTCGATAATCGCACTTCAACAAGAATACCATCCCATTCTGCGTAGATTGATAGCTTTTCATTATTTTTGGGAATCGCCGTCATCATACGTCACCTCCATCCATGATCGCGCCGCAGTTCGGGCAGAAATTTCTGTATTTCTTTTCGATCTGTAAACAACTACCGCAATGAGAACAAACTGAATAATAATAGTTTAGTTCGCTATCTTCTGCGTCTACCCACTCTCCATGCACGTTCTCCCGCACGTCTGCATCTGCTCCCTCATATTGCTCAATCACATCACAAACGTCATTTCGCGCATTGTGGGCGATCGGGTTTGCAAACTCAATGCCCCACAGATACCTGACAAGCTCGTCACGGTTTACGTATTTCGATTTGCTCATTCTGATTCCTCCCTCATATCCCTGCGCGTAACAGAATTCATCGAACCGCAAATCGGGCAGTATTTAATATCCCAGTCCGTGGGTATTCCATCACACGTCACAATTTCATCTAAGCAATTAGAACAGATATAATACGAATCGCCGTTCGGATCTTCTCTTTCCAGCCACTCACCGCGCACATTCTCGCGAACATCTGCGGCGGGAATACGGTCTATGATTTCAAAAAATTCGTCATTTCTAAGGCTAAAACGCAAACAGTTTCTACCTTCGGAAACGCATAAGTCAGCATCAACTCCGCAGTCTTTACACATTACTGTAGCAATTTCGCTCAATATTTTATCGCGCTTGATATATTCATCCATCTTTATAACCCCTTTCTTTTGCAACTAAATAAATTGAACGATATAACCCTGTCGCTCTCAATACACTTTCTGGAATAAACAACAACAGAATAATGCAGATTAAGTCTTCGTACAGTCTAAACATTCGGACGGTCTCCATTTAATGTATGCTCCACAATATGGGCAGTATTTGTATTCTTCAATATTGCCGTTGTAATACGGCTCTTTTTAGCAAAATGAACACGCATACCGTCCTATTGCAACCTTTTTCCATCGTGCGAAAATATTTTCACGCACAGATTCTGCTGGTGCGCAATCAATCAGATTGAGTACAGTCATCAACGTGTCTTCGTCTGCATACTCTTCTCCAATAAGGACGTCCTTTCTTAAACTTTCTCGCTTGATATATTCAGCCATTTTTAATCCTCCTGTTCTACGCTTTAGCGGCTTCCTCTTTCGTCATTCCAAACCACGGGATAATCGACCCCGTGCATTTCATACAAGTCACACAATGATTAGATAAGAACAAACTAAATTTCGCTTTACCGCCGCAAAATGGGCAAGGTTTCAGTTAAGTCATTGTCAGCCCTCCTTTCAGCAGAAATCACCGTCCATGAATCTGTACCCGTTCACATTCCTGCAATGTTCGAAATTGTCCGGATTGCTTCGATTGCGTTCATCAGCTTGCTTATAGTCAACCAAATCAAAAAATTCATCGAATGGAACCACTTCGTCATATTCATTCAAAATCACATAATCATTGCAATCAACAGTATATTTTTTCAGCCAGTCTTTGACCTGCTCATAATTGCACCACGCAACAGGCGGGTCATTCCACGGATCGTTTTGCTCTTGAAAAAGAAATAGCCAGCCGATAGAGCTTTTGCCAATATGGATTGGAGAATCAGTTGTAGGTCGGTTTCGCACTGCATAATAATTAGTTCCCATTGTCAGCCCTCCTATTCCACGCCTTAATAAGTGGCGCTTGCGTATCTCCCTCCATTTTTGCGCGACACTTTCTGCATTTAACAACATAAGAGGTGTTATTTTTCAGCGTTTGTGTATCGTGCAAAATACGATACCGCAAATCAGCTCCATATCCACAAAACGGGCAAGGTTTTAATTCAGCCATTGTTAATCCTCCTGTTCGAGCGCATCGTAGAGCGCCATATAGCACTCTCGGCATTTTAAAAAGTGCCCCTTGTGGATGTGCAAAAATTTGTTATGCAAAGTGCAAAAGTCCAGATTGTGTTTGTCTTGATCTTTGCGAAAGCAGTTCCCGCACCACGGCGAGACAGGAATGTTTACAGTTTGTTTAACTTCGATTATCATTGTCAGCCCTCCTATTCCACTTTTCCAACGCTTTCGTCATGCTCGTTGGTTTCCATTTCCCATCCACGACTGTGCCACAGGTAACAACGCATTTGTTTTGGCAACGGACTGTGTAACTGGTTTTCGAGCCGTGCGTATAACGCCTTAATTCTGCATATCCACCGCAAAACGGGCACGGTTTCAGTTCAGCCATTGTCAGCCGCCCTCCTGACTATTGCTTTTATCATGTCATCTTCTACATTTTTCACATCAACGCAAATTCTGCAAGTTGCTTCTACAAACCTATACATATTTTCGTCGTCTGTTGAGAAATGAATCTCATAACCATCAAGTCCATTACAATGTGAAACAAATCCTGTTCCGCACACCTTGTCTTGCCAATCAGCCATTGTTAATCCTCCCTTATTTTTTAGTTTTCTTTTCTCCGCGCAACTGCTCTGTTCTTCGCTTTACCTTAGCTTTACGCTTCAGAGCTATGCCACCGCCAGTCTTAGCTAATCTACTCTGTGCTTTGCCTCTGCCGGTCGACGCGAAACAAAGCGTTGCCGTTGCCATTCATCTCCTATCCGATCTATGCAATTCCTTTGCATTTCAAAGCATTTCAAATCACCGCTACTCCGTTGCTTCTCCGCTCTTGACTTTGCCTTTGCCGCTCATTGCACAACTGGACCATGCTTTGCCAATGCTCCGCTGTTCTTTTCCCGTCCGTAGCCCATGCATCTCGTATCAACGCCTTTGCTTCTCATAGCTGTGCCACTCCGTCGCAGTGCCTTGCGGGTCATTTCCATTGCCATTCAGACCGATTCATTTCCAACGCATTTCTGATCAATTCAATACCATTGCACAACTAATCAGCCCTTTGCTTTGCCGCAGCTAAACTCCGCCATGCCTTTCCGATGCAACTCAATGCTTTTCCATCGCCGCTCGATGCTTGTCCTCGCCGTTGCTCAAACAAGTTCCCAGTCAAACCGCCCTTTGCCGCTATTCCGCCACTGACCGATGCCGTTCCATTGCCCGTAACTCAGCCATTCCTCCACAAGCTCTTGATTGTCTGTTAGCATCACGATTTCAAATTCAATTGTTGACCCAGCAGGAATCGTTTCACTTTTTGCAAGGCTGACCCTCTCGCCCTGCATCGTCTGCGCCCTCAACGGTCTTTCACACACCCCAAGGTCACCGTCAACCGCAAACGGAATTTTGCGCGGCTGCACAAAAATCAGCTTGTCAATCTCTTTTTTGTAGGCTTTGATTTTGCTGCTTTCAGACTTCGGAACTTTACGCAGCGCACCGCAGGTATCCTTAAAAAATCCCTTGATCTGATAATCCCAAAGGAACGGCGTTCCATCCTCCAGTTTCGGAAAAATCGTCATGCCCTTTTCGGCAACCGCGTCCGCGCCGAGCATCTCAACTTCCTCCTGCATCGTCATTGCATCCGGTGCCTTGCTGCCAACGAAATCCGTGTAGATTTCCGCGTTTGCCGGGCTTGTCCCAAGCACCTCCTCTGTGAACGTGAGCTTAACTTTCATGGTTTTCATTTTTGAATCCTCCTTGATTTGTTGCTTTCTTTCTTTAGTTGTTGCTTTCTTTCTTGTGTTTTTACTTGCGTTTTGCAAACTGAATGATTTTTTCGACTTCTTTTTCTTTCCAGCCGCAGCTATACAGATACCGCCGCACTGAGCATTCAAGCGCACCTTTTTCCATGCGATCTCGCATCCTAACTGCTATCGCCCTCATGTGCTGATCTGAAGCCGTTCCTTGATCGTTCATTGCTTCACCACCTTTCCGCATGTAATTTGTAAAAGAGTAAACGGTTTTTCCTATATATTGTTTTCACTACTAACCCCCGATTTTCCTTTTACTTTTTCAAATATTGTTTACATCTTTACAATTTATATTTCTATATACATATTACATAATACATATTACATAATACATATTATATATAATATAGAGGAAAAACAAGGATTTTGCCGATTTTAATTCTTTTTCGGAATGTAAACAGTAAACATGTAAATATGTAAACAACGCTTTGAAAACAGTCAAAAGTCCGGTAAATCTGTAAAGTCATTTACATCTGCAAGCGGATTTTCTCGTTTCCAGCACATTTGAACCCCGTAGTTTTTAAGTCGCTGCACCTTCTGTTGTTTACGCCAGCCGGGAATTGACTGCAGAATCATAGATATTTCGTTGCTATCTTTTTTGGTGGGTTTTGTGAATTCGCTCATGCGTAACGCATTATACCACACGTCCAAAACACAAGTGATTTCCTTGTCTTCCAGATAGCTCGAAATCATTCCGACCCTGTAATCATCTTCTGTTGCGCTCTGCTGCTGCACCCTGATTTCCTTAATCAAATTTCGATCCGCGAACGGCTTGATTTCGCCGCGCATAAATAATTCTCGAGCTTCTGCCCAACATTGCCGGATATACTCACGAACTTCATTTTCCGCGTTGAATAGATCATAGCCTGATTGCTGAACCTTTATCGGATAAAACCTCCTATTGCCGCTTCGATCTGTCAAAAATTGCTCTTTGTTCGTCGTGCCGATAAAGATACACTGTCGCAGATGGTCTGTTACTCGTTTATCATACGGCATTCTGTGCCGATCATTCAACCTGGTCAGATAGCTTTTGATCGCCTCTTGTTCTCTCGCTCTCGTCATTGCCAGCAGCTCCGAAACCTCGCAAATCCACGCACCCTCAACCGCTTCAATACCGCGCTGGCCGTCAAACTCGTTGACCTCCGCAAAATATTTGTCATCAAGCGCAAGCCATCTGACAAGCGTGCTTTTGCCCTCGCCTTGTTTCGTTCCGATCAAAACAGGCATATCGTCAAACTTGCAGCCCGGATTGTATAGGCGGTGAATACCTCCAGCAAATATGAGCCGTGATACTTCTCGCGTATATGGTGTATCTTCGCATTTCGTCCAGCGCGTCAGAAAAGCTGTGATCCTGCTTTCTCCATCCCATTGCAAACTATTGACCAAATCGCGAACCGGGTGATATTCGTTCTTATGCAGCACCACTCGAATAGCATCATCACATTTCTGCAAGCTGTGAATGTGATACTTCTGCTCGATATATCGGCGGCATTCCGCATCGTCTGCATCTGTCCAGCGTTCAGCCGTTCCGTTTCGCACTTGCTCCGGCGAATAAGTTAGCAGGTTGAATTGCATTCCATCGAAATACGGATCACCCTCAAGAATCTTCACAAAATTTTCGACCGTGTTTAAAGGCTGCCCTCTCGCATCAAAATCCAGAGGAACCGCGCTATTTTGCTTCGCGTTCTGCCGTGTAAATGCGTCGGCAAGCTGTTTGTCAAGCGCGTTCATCGCATCAATAACAGGCTTGAGCTGCTTCCACACGTTCAGCTCCTCTGCCTTGATTCGAAATAACGCCAGCAGCCGTGTTCGCTCTGCAATATCATCGACATCGTAAATGTCTTCCAGCAGTTTCCTGCGGCACAAATCAGCCGGATTGATAATTGAAACAATCGTGTTATCGTCTATCGTCATGGTCTATAAGCCTCCATTCGGCTTGCTTTAATTCGAATTCTGCGAATCCTATGTTACGCAGTGCGTTCAGCCATATGTCCGGCGCGAATCCGTTCGGGTCCTTCGGCGCGTAATCATGCAGCGCGTGATCAAGACTGGAATAACGGTCAAGTGCTTGCAAGTATTCATGTAATAGCTTGTCATGTTCCTCTTTTCGCTTGTCACGCTCTCTGAGCACGTTTTCCGAAGCCCTATATTGTTTAATTGTCATCGGTCTATCCAGCGGCAAATCAAGCGTGAAAAGCGCGTTTAAACGCCTGCAAGCATCTGAAAGATTTATGTTTTCATAATTCCGAACAAAATCTATTACATCTCCGTGCGCTCCGCAAGCGTAGCAATGATAACCGCCGTCGCCATCGTAAACCACCATTGACGGGTGACTATCCGCGTGAAACGGGCAAATCGTCTTGCCGCGCTCTATCTTCATTCCGTAGGCTTCGCAAAGCTCCGGCATCGTTACCTTTGTTTTGATCTGCTGTATAATATAAATAAAATTCATAACGGTAAAAGTATCGCCCGCTGAACAATGGTAGCAGCATCATTCAGCAGGCGTTCGGGATCGTGTTGTTGAGTTGTAATGGTCATGTGGCGTGACTGCTACTCAGCCTCACGACCCTATTTCATTATAACCGATTCCCGGCTAAAAATCAATAGTTTTTCAAAATTTCTTTTGTTTCTCGGTAAAGAATATCTGCGATCAGTTTTCCGCTGGTGTCAGCTCTGCAAAATACGATCATCAGGTTATACCTTGCACAAAATGCAAGTATGGATGCAACAAGTGCTTTTGGTTGCATTTGTGATCTGTAGCTCCCAGCGTAAACCTTCTCCCAGCTGCCGCCTTCCACTAACAGATATATCTTTGCGCCGTCTGCTCTCGCTCGTTCCATCTCCGCCGTGAACCGTTTTCGCTCGTGGCAAAAGCATGAACACAATTCAGATATATTCATCTTGCGTTCAATCACAACTGCGCGTTCCATGCTTATTACCTGCGCTCCGGCTGTAACCTCCGCCGAATAATCACCGTATTCCAGTTTTCGCCGATCATACGCGATCCCGAAATCTTGATAGCGTTTTCGCGCTCGCTCTGTTGGTTGTTCTCTTGTGTCCACAAGAATCCGCATCGTTTCCAGCACTGCTACCGCTTCAAGCTCGTCCGTGTGAACCTCCGTCAGAACGGAAGATCAGGCAGGTCTTTATATTCAGGCTCAGCCGCCGCAGGAGCCGTTTCCAGCCGTTTCAGCTCTGGAACGGTATATTTACCCTGTTCGATTTTTTCAACGCTGTAAACGCTGTCGGCAATAACCTTGATGTACTGATTCCCTGCGCTGCTAATCTTTTCTTCCTGTCGGAATACTACACCGATCAACTTGCCCTTGAGCGTATCTTCCGCCCACGCCCAGTGATAGCCGTCGTTCGATGCTTCGACTGCGTTTGTGAACCGTTTGAAAAATCGACACTGAAAGTCATACTTCGGGCTTTCCTCGTTTGGAATGTTCTGATTGTAGATACCGTGCCAATACTTATCTTCACGATCCTGCGCTCTGTAATCAGCTTCAAAAAATCCCTTGTATTCGCCTTTCGCAACGTCAAGCATGATCTCCAGATGCTCACCGTTGCCGGATTTGTTCGGCTGCACCTTTGCCGATCTAATCACGCACACATAACCGCCTGCCGGCAGCACCTGTCTTTCTCCGGCTTCAACAACATTCTCAAAATTTGCAATAGGTTTCATTTTTTCAAGTCCTTTCTTTATTATTATTACCAGATCCCAACAAAATGCGCGACAATTGCAACAAGCGAAGCCGATGTGATCGCAAAGTGCAATGCCGTTACCTCTTGACCCCTAATCGATTTCAATATAATAAGCGGTACAAACCAAAACGCAATGAACAACGCGAAAATAAACAACGCGATTTTTATATTATTCACAATTTATTCTCCTCATTTTTTTACTCACGCAATTCCTTTGCGTAAAACGTGGTGATTCGTTCGTACTCATGCATTCCGTCAGCGTATAAATCTCCGGGCTTAATTCCGAGCCGATGCTTGACATTGTTCACGGCTTGCTCTGCACTAACTGCATATGTCGTTCCGACGCAGGTCGTTGTTGCACTGTCAACTCCGTTGCCATTATAGGTCATCACGTCCCTGCGATATACGCTGTAAAGTTTCTTTTCTTTTGCCACAAAATCACCGCCTTAATAGTCCGCCAGCACGTCAAGCGCAGCCTGCATATCATTCGGAATCGTCTTGCCGTCAAAAGCTCCAAGCGGTGTTTTCGCAGTGCTTTTGTTCGCCTGCGTTTCGAATACAAATCCATCAGCGGTCTGCTTTGCCAACAGAACGGTCGTGAAATACTTCTCCAGCCCGATTTTGTTCAGTTTCTTGCCGTTCGTCAGAATCCGCGTGAACCGCTCGCCGGTCATGTCGTCAACCTCGGTCTGAACGTGCGCCACAAAGATCACGGTCAAATCATCGCGCAGCCTGCTGGCTGTTGTTGCGAGATCGTAAACGCTCCATGCGAGGTCCGCCCACTTGTCATAGGTCTTTTCCGCCTGCCGCCTGCGTTCATCTGCAATCATGATGCTGTTGATTGTGTCTACCACAACCGTCTTGATCTCTGGATGCTTCGCGTCAACCAGTTCCAGATAGCTCAGGATTGCGTCCTGTTTGTCAGTTCTCAGATAATTATGATTCTTCGCGCAATACTGATTGCGCCAGTCCTTCCAGCTCAATCCCTTTCCATCACAGTCAATGTACAAGGTGGTCGCCGGGTCAAGTGTTCGCATTGCCGTTGTTTTTCCGCTTCCAGATTCACCCATTACACAGATTGCCTTGCTCATTCCTTTTCGCTCCCTTCTGCCTTTCGTCTGAATACTAATCTTCTAAGATACGCCGAGACACTCAAATCAGCTTCAATCGCCGCGCGTTCAATCGCCGCTTTTTCCTCCGCCGTGCATTTGAACAAAACGGATTCAGTCCGAACCTTGCGCTTCATTCGCTCACCTCCCTTCTGTATCTCAAGAATGATTCGGGATCATCTGCTACATAATCTCGCGCATCTTGATTCGTTCCTCTATCTTTCACAACTCTTTCGAGTTCCGAAACAATGTTGCCGTCGCCCAGCAGCCACAGAAAATAGCTCGGAATCTCTACCTTGACAAAATCTTCATGCGCCTTTTCGCAAGCGATCAACTTGTCCTGCGTGACTTCCTTTTCGAGGCAATCCGCGCAGATGAAGTTTCTGCAATCGTCGTAACTGAATGCCCTGCCGCAGCATTCGCATTCAACCGCTTCCTCGATGTCATCCGACTTGCAGAATGGGCAGCACTCATCGCCGTTGTAACCAACATCGGGATCTGCCGTGCCGGGCTTGATGTAGATTTCGTAGTCCTCAAAGCTTCTCTTGCAGGTGTTGCAAATACATTTCATCGTTGAACCCTCCTTAATAATTGAGCCATTTCATAAGCTTTTGATTTTTTCGCAGCATCCTGCGAACACGATTTCGGTTGATCCTCCAAATTGCTTTTGCAAGATGCCAAATCATACTGTAAACCATCAGCAGAATCACGATTAATCCAACAAGCCAACACATGAAGTTAAACAGCCCTTGTGCGTTGTTGATCGTCTGTTGCAGGGCTTCGCTCATTGATTCGAACATTCAGAACACCTCCCGCTGTAGCATTCCTCCATATCTCCGCAAGCCACATTAACGCAAATGTCTTTGTATTTGTTTTCTCCGATCCCGTAGGCTTCGCGCAGCGCTCGGATTTCCTGATTCAGTTCTCTGATTCCAGACTGATAAAACGAATACATTCGCATGTCGTGTCGCTCCATTGCTTCGGCACGGAGCATTAACAGCTCTTTCTTGTTCTCCGTGTCGCGCGTGATCTCAGCAAGTGCCCATTCTTTGTTAGTCATTGTGATTCCCTCCTTTACTTCTGCCCGTCTCGCCGGTAGCTCAGCACGTTTCAATTTATGCGTTCCATTCCTGCCAGACTTCCTCGCTCATTCCGTAATCTTGAATGTACCAGTCATGCGTAGTCTTGTAACCGTGATTTTTGAGCCATTCAAGAACCTCGCCAAGATCATAAGTTGCAACGCTCGCGACATTTCCAAGAACGTCAGACATAAAATAGAATGTTTGTGAATTGGCAACGCCAGAAACTGAATAAATTTCGTAACTAACCTGAAGTCGGGAACCGTCGCTGAGCTCTTTCCATTTGGAATACTCGCCGATCAGCTTGCTTTCTCCTCCGAAATTCTTGAATCCTGCAATCATGTGGCGAGCTTTAATCGTTCTTTCGGATCTCTTGATCATCTTCATCATTTTTGTGTTCCTCCTTATTTCGGGCTGCCGCCCTCTTAATTACACGCCTATTATATATCATTCTTTTATAAAAGTCAATACTTTTTATAAAAAAGTTTAATTTTTTTCAAATTTATTTTTGCCCGGGTATAAAGCCCCCGGGCAGGCTGCCTAGTCCAGATTGCACAGCATAGCACTACTGTTTTTTTACTTTATTTTTGACATCGCAAGATCAAGCATCGGGTGCCCGGTGATGATCGTTCCCCAGCGGTTTTCTTCGTAGCTTTTGGTGTGCCGTTGAGGATCGCCGTGTCCAACAAAATCACTGACGGCATTCAAGAATCCGTATTTCGTACCGAAAAACTGCACCAAATCCGGAGCGAACATGCAAGCAACCAGCTTGTCGCGCTGCTCTGCTGCGTTCCGCTTCTGCCGTTCACTTGCGTCCTCCGTGATCGGGAACATCACGTCAAGCACTGCATCTATTTCGCCGTTGCTCATTTTCTGATCTGCCAGCCGTTCCGCGTTCTCTGCGAGCTGCTTCATGTAGGCATCTGCCGACCAAGCGTTTGCCATGCTTCTGCAAGCCGTCCTTGCACGTTGCCCTTGTGCGGCGTTGACCAGCTCCGCGAAGCTTGCGACAGCGCAAGGTTGAGCGTGTTATTGCACACCACGCGAACAGGTGTCATGCAAGCCCTGACAGCTCCGCTTCCGTCGTGACTGTTGGTGAAGCAGATATACGGCTCGAACTTGTCACCGAGGATTTCCGTTTCCGGCATCTTTGCCAGCAGCCAGATCGTTTTCCCGCCGCGCAGCGATCCCGCTGTCTCGTAGGTCACGCCTTCGCCGATCAGCGCGTCCGTGAATTCAAACGCTTCGCGGTTCTGCACGATCCTGTATTTGTCGCTGACGATCCCCATGATTGAGCCGTCAGAGCTGCGCGTGTTAGCCTGATAGCCGGGAATCTGGATCCCCTCTGCCGTGAATACAGGCTTTGCGTTGATCTCCCAATCAAGCCCAGCCAGCTGGAGCGCGTCTGCGCTGGTGGGTGCTTCCTCCACCATCACGCCGAGACCGTGCCACGGCTTCTCCCTCACGCTGAACATAGTTTCAACATTTGCTGCCATTTTAGTTTCCTCCTTTATTTGCAAGCGATCTTATGCGTCGCTTTTGCTTTTGTTTCCGTTACTGCGAAACACCAGCCCGTGTTCCGCATGATATAATCTGCGTAGGTAATCGCTTCTTCAAGCGTTGCGAAAACCTTGCCGCGCTTCGTGTGATCGTGTACCTTGTAATGCATTGCTCATTCCTCCTCATCTTCTTCTCGCCTGTCTCATCAGCACCGGGAGGCGATCCCTCGGTGGACGGCCCGTAGGCCGTTTCGGCTGTTACTGGATATCGAACAGGAACTTGATTGCGTCGTGGTAGCTCTTTGCGTGGTTGAGGCAGCTGTCTTCCAAGTTGTGAGCCATCATGTCGGGATCCTTGACCTTCCACATGAAGTCCTGGAGACGGCTGGCGTCCAGCTTCTTCATCTCCTCACCGTAAGCGAGCACCAGCTTGCGGATCGTCTCGTCCTGGAACTTCTCAGCAGCCTTCTC
>JAEIGA010001835.1_pt1 | contig 33728 bp, 43 predicted proteins | sample 9270691 | NCBI WGS metagenome assembly JAEIGA01 (sample SAMN17057246, study PRJNA624740) | gut metagenome | biome: biome; isolation source: fecal sample | host: Bos grunniens | place: China: Xizang | collected 2019 | reverse complement strand
GCAATGACATCCGCAGGTTGTCCTGAATTATCTTGCTTCAAATTATGACTCCAAAAACCGTGGTTAAAAAGCAACTCGCACAACTCTTGCTCGAATGTGTTACCAACGGCTCTGTTGGACTTTACCATTGCTCCACCCTCCTATCAGCCTTTTCAAACTGTCGGATGGCTCGCTCGATGATTTTGCGCTTTCTTATCAAAGAACTATAATGGCGCGTGTATGCTTGGTCGAGCAGTTCCGCATACTCAATGGCTTCGTTCAGTTCTCTAAGTATTTGATATAATTTTTCCATCATTTTGACCTCTTTCGTATTTGGATAAAACAAGAGATATTGATGCTCGTTTAATCAAGTCCATCCGTCTCTCCTTTTCCTTTTCCGTAATGATCGGCGAATAAACTTTTGCTATGATATTTTTTTCTTGTATGATTTCGGGTTCGCCATAAACATCGTTCCTCATGGTGCTTCCCCCTTTCACTCCTTCCTATAAGATATGCTCAATTAACTCATTATGAGACTTTCGTAAGTGTCTTTTAGGACACTCAATGAGCAAAAAAAATATCCACAGGGGAATCGAGATTGAGGTAAACCACTATCTTTTGAATCTCAATAAGCGTAAATTCAGATTTACCATTACACTTGCGATAAAAGGCAGAACGAGAGATTTCAAGCATTTTGCACATATCAGAAATGCTCTTTCCGTTCTCTTTCATCTTGTATTCAAGTAGAGCCTTATTCACTGTCTGTTCTCCTTTCTTTGTTTTAGTGTCCTAAAAGACACCGCTATTATACACTATTTTTTCCAACTTGTCAAGGTCTTTTAAGAAACTTTTTTAGAATTTTTGAAAAAATTGTTGCATTTAGGACACGAATATGTTATAATAGAAGTAATTCAAAGGAGGATGGTATATAATGGAAAACGAATTGGGAATGAAAATTAAGCAATTACGCTTGGAAAGAAGGATGACTTTAGAACAGGTCGGGGACATAGTAGGTGTCGGAAAAAGCACTGTTCGCAAATGGGAACAAGGCACAATTGCGAACATGGGACGAGATAAAATTGCTCGTCTCGCAAACGCTTTAGGAACTACCCCCGCATATTTGATGGGGTGGAAAGAAAAAACCGACTCTAACAACTCCCCCAATGAACTGAGACTCACTGAGGGAGAAGAAAAGTTAGTAGAGCTATTCAGGCTTGTTCCCGAGGAACAACAGGAGATGGTTTTGGATATGATTCGTGTTGCATTAAATAGGAAACAATAACATTGACAGCAAGCATCAACGCCCGAATGGGGTTATCGTTTTCACGAATTATGTTAATTAACTCAATCTCGTTTTCAGTCAAATACTAATACCCCCTTTTCTAAAATATCTACCGTTTAAGTACCCAAACTCGATGTTCGGATAACGAAACGATAATATGGATTTTAGCATAGGGGTAGTGCAGTGTCAATTTGTAATTCTTGTAATTTTCCAAACTCTTTCGGTTATTTAGTGTTGACATTTCCAAACTTCGATAGTATATTACAATGTAGAAATCGTAAACGGAGGTTAAACTATGTATAAAGAAAAGACCGAAACGTGTGGGAAACGAATTGAAAAAGCATTGACTATAAGAAAAATGAAACAATCCGAGCTTTGTAAACTCTCCAATGTTCCAAAAAGCTCCTTGAGTTTATATTTAAAAGAAGCGTATGAACCCAAACAGGATAGAATATATCAGATGGCTACTGTCTTGAATGTGAGTGAACTTTGGCTCATGGGTTATGATGTTCCAATGGAAAGAGACGAGATAACATCTCTTGCCCCGGTGCCGCTCACTGATAGTGAGAAAATTATGCTTGAGTTATTTCGGCGTATTCCCGAGAGTCAGCAAGAGGTTTTAATTCAGATGGTTCGAGGAGCATTAAACACCCAACGATAATCTCCATTGCCGTAACAAACGCCTGTGTTGGATTTTCGTTGTTTCTTATCATCTCCAACAACTCAATTTCATTTTCTGTCATAAACTCAATACTCCTTATTAAAATATATTAACATTATAGCATAACAACAGTGTAAATATTGTCGAAGTGTGCTGATGTAAAAATTATATTCCAATTTTCTCCAAAAAGCAATACCCAACTTTGTCATTTGCATACCCAACTTTATCATCCCAACACGGACAAAATTAACTACTGAAAGGACATAATTATGTGGCTTGACAACTTAAAGGACTTGAAAAAATTGACAGGAATGTCCACCAAACAAATCGCAGAAAAGACAAACTTGCCTGAAAGAACCATCAACCGTATCTTCGCAGGAGAAACCGACCACCCTTATGTGGACACACTTGACCGAATCGTCAAGGCACTCGGCTTTGATTTGGGGGATATTTTTGCCGACACAAAGGTCGTTGCTACAACTACGGAAATTGTCGAGATGGCAGAAACCGTTGACGTTGTCGAAGCCGAGCGTGACCTAATCCTCGTTGAGAATGAGATGCTAAAGACAAAGGTTTCCTCGTTGACTACGGAGCTTGAACTTGTCAAGAAGGAGTTAGCGCACAAAGAAGAACTCCTTGCTCTCCACAATTACTATAAAATTCACATCGAACAACTTATAAAGAAAGAGGGGATATAATTGTACAATAATCCTATAGAAAATTTGAGACCCATTGAGGTTCTTGATTACTTTAGAAAATCAAGAACAGATGACCCCTCTCTATCGGTTGAGGAAGTGCTATCAAAACACGAAACGATCCTTGACGAATGGGCAGAACGAAACCTCGGTGAAGTCATTCCCGAAGAAAACAAATATCGTGAAGTAGTCTCAGGAGAGACCATAGCAGACCGCCCTGAGTTTCAAAAAGTATTGAAACTGATTGAGTCACCTAAAATAAAGGCGATCCTTGTGGTAGAGGTACAGAGACTCTCTCGTGGTGATTTGGAAGATGCGGGTAGACTTATAAAACTGCTCCGCTACACCAACACCCTTGTTATCACTCCAATGAAAACATTCGACCTCAAGGACGAATATGACCGGGATATGTTTGAGCGAGAGCTTAAACGAGGTAATGAGTTCCTTGAGTACCAAAAGAAAATCATGGGTAGAGGACGAGTTCTGTCGGCAAGCCAAGGCAACTACATTGGCTCAAAGCCACCATTTGGTTACGATAAAATAACCATTATGGAGGGAAAAAGAAAATGCCCTACCCTCGCCATTAACGAGGAACAGGCAGATGTAGTCCGCATGATTTTTAATGCCTATGTACACGAAAATGTCGGCACACAAAATATAGCCAATCGGCTTAACCAATTACAAATCAAACCTCCAAAAAGCACTCAATGGACGGCAGATACGATCCGGGATTTACTTGAGAACCCACACTACATTGGTATGGTGAGATGGAATCAGCGAAAAGCCGTACTCGTTGTAGACAATGGTGAGTTCCGAAAAACACGCCCCAAAACGGCTAAGGGTGAATTTATACTGGTTGAGGGTAAACACGAAGCCATTATATCCGAGGAGTTATTCCAAGCCGCTCAGGAGAAGCGTGGTAGGAGTCACAGAACGTGCGACAACCGCACTCTACGAAATCCTCTTGCAAGCATATTATTCTGCGAGTGTGGGAGAGCGATGTGTTACCGACACAGCACTCGTGGCAACTTAAAGTATAGGAGAGAACCGAGATTGGTCTGCAACGATCAACATCATTGTGGCAACGGCTCTTGCTCCGTTTCCGAACTGGTTGAGTTCGTGGTAAGTGTACTGAGACAAAAAATCTCCGAATATGAAATCGAGGTCAAACGAGGTAACACGGACACAGACGATTTTCACGAGAAACTAATAAAGAACCTCGAAAAGAAATTATCCGACATAAGCGCGAGAGAAGTATCCTTATGGGAATCACAAGTAGACCCTGACCCTGCAGTTCGTATGCCACCTCATATTTTCCAAACCCTTACGGAAAAGCTCACAAAAGAGCGTGAGGAAACCGAACTCGCTCTCACAGAAGCGCGTAGCACGGTGCGGACCCGTGTCAACTACGACACCTTAATTGTTTCGCTTCAAAAAGCATTGGATGCTCTATTAGATGACGAAGTGAGTGTGGATGAGAAAAACAAACTGCTGAAAGCCTGTATAACACGGATCACATATCACCGAGATGCTCATCAGCGCGTACTCGGTAAAGGTACTGGTAGACAATGCACTTCCCCACCCATATATCTTGATGTTAAATTGAAGGTGTAACTCTGCTTTTTAGTACCATCATCGGTGGGCAAGTGAATTGGAACACGGATGATGGTACTAAGATTCTACCCTATATAGACTTATCTATATAGGGTAGTTTTTGTTTACTCGGTTTTATCTTTGATTTCAGGCAGACCCGCTACACTCGTGAGAAGTGAGAGAATACCTGCGAGTACAGATGCGCTCGCAACTACTCCCCAATTCACATCCCCCATAATAGCCGCAGTGCCGATTGTAGCGAGTGCCGTTTGAGCGATAGTTCTAATCGCTCTGATTCCCGCCGCCTTGAGCCAGTTAAGATTGAATACAGTTTTCATATTTTTTCCTCCTTAATATAAGCATCTTCAAACCCCGCCGCTTTCGCTTGTGCGAGCATCTTCTCAGCATTTTTCTTTTTACTGAAAGCACCGATTTGAACACAATAGGTGACCTTCGGCTTGAGTCTCTCATTGACCTCTGCCGCAATAGCGGGATGGCGGTCATAGAGATAAGTACCCGGGCAAGACTTGTTGGCGAACCAACGATGGACTGTCATGTTCTGCTTGCTCACTTGACCAATGAGAGACTTGTCTCCCTTCCACTTCAACTCCTTGATTCCGTTCCTCTTGCAGATATCGGTAACGAGGTCGATGAGTGCGGTGTAAGCCTTGTCGGTAATTGCATACGGCTCTGTCTTGTCGGATGCCACCTCAATCGTGATGGCTCGGTGGTCGTTGGATGCGGAGGAGGAACACCAAGATCGGTTTTTCTCCTCCACAAACAATCCGATAGTGCCATCGCAACCGACACCATAGTTTGCCGATGCTTGTGCTGATTTGGGGAGAAATAACTCCCCAATCCCTTTTGCCGTAAATTGACCGACTACACAATGAATGGTAATCGTATCAATCTTATGGTTTCTCTGTCCTGAGTGATTGGGACTCAAGACTGTTACATTCACCAAAGGGCTATTCGTGAATGCCATGAAAACTCCTCCTTTAAGTGACAACCTCCCAAGTCATCACTTCCTTGTTGATCTTGTCAATGAAACTGTTTCCCCTGAGAGCCTTATAAGCCTTGTATAGCTTTATGAAATTCTCAAGTTCGTACTGTCTTATGGTTTCCGTTTCTTTGTTACCATAATATGTTCTTAGCATCTCACTACGGAGCAGACATTTGATGCCTTGAATTGCGAGAAACACCGCTACAAGAACAGGTGACACCATTGCCAACTCCGTTGCGAGTAATTTGAGAAATTCGATTGTTTCTACCGACATCATTCATCCCTCTCTTTCTCCGCATCGGGGGAAACACCCCAATCGATATTGAAGGGGAATCCCTCCTGTGAGGGGATGTCACGGAGATGCTGACGGTAGACCGACCATGCGTTTTTGAAAATCTTGCCAAGGGATGCGAGGAACGTTGTGGCAGACGATGTGTCGAGACCGATACGATCGAGAGACATCTGTGCATCGGACTTATCGAGCATACGATTACGGATTTTACGAGCCAACTCGGCTGCTCTCTCCTCATCTCTCTCCTCGACAGCCTTTTCATAGGCTCTCTGCATCACATCATCCATCTCACTTCGGATTTGGTTGCATACGGCTTCCATTCTCGCAAGTCTTACTTGTTCGTTGTTTTGAATTTTGCTCATAGGATCATCCTCCTTAAATATTTTGATATAGTTCACTGCCCCTAACAAGGTGGATCATAGAGGTCAAATGATGGTACAAGCGGGTACACAATCGTAATCATAGCAAGAACCGCCACCATCCAAATTACCATCCGAATTGATCACTCGGGTAGCGTGAGAAAATCTACGATCCGAGGAGCGTAACCACCACCTCGACTTAGTGGTGTCTCTGTATTTGATACGGTCTATGTTGGTAGCGCCCTTGTAATAAGGGAACAAAACCGAACCGTCCTCTACTGCGTTGGTGAAAAGACCTAATATCTCGTTTTGACTCGCAAAGTAGAACTTATCGGTCACAGTGTACTTCGTACCCTTTGTCGTAGTGGAGTCAGGAGATTCATAGGTATCGTTTGCGGAACAAGGTACGATTACTTCACCGACAACATCGAGAAAATCACTGTCGAGACCGTTCGTAAATCCTGCGAGAGATGTTCCCCATAATGGGGGTCTATCGAATTTGGTTTGAGGAGTCCATACCTCACCTGCTATCGCAGAACTATTAAGGAACTGGCGAATTGCAGACTCCTTGTAGTTATTACTTCCAGTGGCAACACGGTCGACATGGTTTAGTTCTACACCGAGAGTACCGAGACTCGTACCGCCCTTGCCGATGGTGATGATACAATCCTCTGTTGCTGTAGTGACAGTTTTATCGGAGTAAGCTCTTACGGTCAGAGCAGTCAACTCTTCACTGCTTGTTCCACCGATGCACAACTGTCCTCCTTTGGGGAGTGCCTTAGTAAGCGTGAACTGATATGTACCCGGTGCCCAAGCATTCGATGCCACCTCAATAGTGAAATTGTAAGTACCTACCTTGAGTTCGTTCTCAGCATAGTAAAACGCTTCTTGAGCATCGAATTGGAGTAAAGCAATCGAATCGTGACACAGGATAGTCATCGTGTGTGCATTCTCATTTTTTGCACTCTTAAAATAATCATGCGCCACAACATCATATAGGCGTTCACCATAAACACTGTGGTTCACCTTTAACTGAGTACCGATAGGAAAAAGATCAGGAGCGAGACCTAAACGCACTGCTTTCCGAACTCCCTCCCAAGTAGATACATCTACATCGGCACCGAGGGAAACAGCGATGCTATTCAGATAATCATTCATCTTACCCCACTGCTCAAAATTTGGAATATTAGACATACATCTTACCTCCTTATACTATTGTGCAGACAGGTACACAGCCTGTGGTATGTAATGCACCATGGTTGTACAACGTACCATCGGAAGTGACAACTTGTACACTGGTAGAGTGCCATGGGTAAGCGGATCGTGTCCACCATCCTGCGGCAGAACCGTCTCTATATTTAATGCGATCCGCATTGGTAGCATCCTTGTAATAGGGGAACAGAACGGAACCATCATCTACTGTGTCAGAGCCTGTACCAAAGATTTCCCTTTGACTCGCAAGATAGAACTTATCGGTCACAGTGTAGGCTTCATTCTTCACTGTAGTTGAATTGGAAGACTCGTATGTTTTGTTTGCGGCACAAGGTACGATTACCTTACCAATGCAAGACAAAAACTCATCATCCAATCCGTGCGCAAACCCCTCGAGAGACCCCATCCATGATGGAGGTCTATCGAACTTTGTTTGGGGTGTCCATACACCACCTGCCGCAGATGTGCTATTAAGAAACTGACGGATTGCAGATTCTTTGTAGTTATTGCTACCGTGAGAAACACGCTGAGTGTGATTGAGTTCAACACCGAAAGTACCGAGACTTACACCACTGTTCCCTGCAGTGATGGCGCATTCTTCGGTTGCGGTTGTGGTAGTTCCACTCGAATATGCTCGTACAAATCTCGCAGTTATTGCCACGTCAGCATTACCACTCATACTCAACTGCCCCCCCTTAGGAAGTGTCTTAGTCAATGTAAATTGGTAGGTTCCCGACACCCAAGAGGAGTACGTACTTTCGATGGTGAAATTATAGGTACCCGCGGGGAGTTCGTTTTCAGCATAGTAAAACGCTTCCAAACTGTCGAACTGCGTTGCCAAAATTTGATCGTGAGCCATCAATGTCATCGTGTGAGCATTCTCATCGTAGACACTCTTAAAATAATCGTGAGCTACAACATCGTACACCATATCTCCGTACACGCTATGGGGTACAGTAAACTGAGTGCCAATCGGAAACAGCCGAGAAGCGTTACCCGATTTGACCGCTCTTTGAATCCCCGCCCAAGATTCTACCTCGGCTTTAGCACCGAGCGCACCTGCGATTCTTTCGAGGTTTTCGAGCGTGACATTCATCTGATCCGATGTGGGTAAATAAACCTTACTCATCCTTTAGTCCTCCTCCATATACATTCTTCCGTTTTCGATACCGACACGATATGCTTTACCATTGGCATCGTCCACGATAGAGCGATTGCAACTTCCGAAGTACAGGGCGTTACCTCTCTTGTTGCATTCCACGATGGTGTTAGCCTTGAAGAAGTTAGTGCCAAGTGCCTGTCCGTCCGTTGTCTGTGCCGTAACAGCCGTTCCGTTAAAGGTGAAGGTGTCACCTCTATTGAAAGCCGCTGTAGCGAAGAATTTGATATTTTCACTTGCGGTATTTTCCGTAGTGAGATTGTGAACAGTGCCGTTCTTAGCATAATTACACTCAAGCACACAGGTGGCATTGACATCTTTCGCACCAAATCCAGTGCCTACCTGTTGGTAATCTGTAATATCTGTGATTTTCGACGTGGCTCCGTTCGTTTCCACCCGGTATACTCTACCTGTAGAGGGTGGTATTTCGTCAACATAATGCTTAACTGCCAATGTTCGCACCTCCTAAAGTTAATTGTAATTTACGAATACCTGACTTCTGCCCCGTCAGAGCTTGATACAGTAGCAGGTGATTCCCCTCGATAGCATTGAGTTCTGCCGCATTCCATCCAACGCCATTGCTTGAGTATACTCTCATGGACTTGGTGCCAATGGGTGCGAAGCAGTTATTCAATATTGCTTTTGTCGCATTGACCACATTATTGAAAAATGCTACCTTGGGGTAACCCGTAATATCAGCAGACTCCATCGTGGGTGCAGTGTACTCATGGTACATTTCCTCACTCAGAGCGATCAGGTACTCGATGTTGCCTTTGATTCTGTTGTAATCGGGATTGAGGTTGAAGTAATCACCGTCAGCCCAATTTGTTTTAGGTGTTATCCAAGCCATTACGTTATCCTCCTTACACTTATGGCTCCCTGTTGTCCGGGTAATTTATACTGTAGTTTTGTGATACGAGCAGGGATGTTCTCCTCGAAATCCGACTGGATATAAATGATGTCATTGACATCCAATCTGAAATCTTGACGGAAATTCGTCTCGTAACAATTACGACATTTGAGGTAATTCGCAACCCACTCTCCGAGGTCTCTCGCCCACATCACATCGGTGACAAGGGGATTGTTCAACGGACACGGCTCACCATTTCGGTTGACCGTGGTAGTGATGATAGATTGCTTATCCACAAGGATTTTTCCTGTGAGGGAAATGTCCACAGTACCCTCAGCTCTTATCACGAGGAATGCCGTTCCCGCGTAGTATGTAGCAGAGATAATCTCCCCTCGACTTACCTCTGCCGAAATATCAGTAGCCATGTCATAGGTGACCTGTATCTCCGTTTCACCTCCGATAGCCACATCGGTGGATCTATAAATCTCCGTGGGTTGCTCGGACACTTGATAGGAATGTACAGTTACATCCACGCATTTCAGCTCTTCCGATTTGCTCACACGAGGTGGCTGCATAGCAGTGGCGAAATCAAGGTAGAAATCTGTAACCTTACCCTCGTTGATAGACTCAACGCGCACCCTATGATGGGGTCTTGCGGTAGCGAGTATCTCAATGGTGATAAAGGTATAATCGACAACCTCCTCGTTCAGTATGTAGGTCGTTTCCGTATTACCCCTCACCTCAATTCTCTTGACGAGTTCTCCGTCACGAGTGAAAATGAGGTTGAAATCCGATGCACAGGTTTGATTGATACTATCAAATCCTATTGCGAACTGATAAGACGATACCGGGAGAGAATAAGAAACGTACAAGGTGGGTGGTTCACCGAACTCACCATTTGCACCCGACATATTCTCACTGATAAAGCCTGTGTGCTTGTATTCAGCACTGTTTTCAGTGGGAACATAGAGGTCACTTGTACCAACTCTCCACTTATTAGGCTCGAATGTGATGTAGTCTGCTTTAGAACCACCGTTGTAAATTCCTCGTAATGAACTCCATCGATAGTGTCCATTGTCCGAGACATTTACATCCGCATTCAACTGCAATCTCATCACGATTTCACCATCCACACCTGTGTACAGTACACATCGACCCGCATTGGCTATCAACTGCAAGCACTCTCGGTGCGTGGCGATCGGTAACGGAGCGTAGGTGACGATACCTTTTAAATAGGTAGGAATGCTGTAGGAAGTTACCCCCGCATCATGAAGAACATCGATGGCTAAATCGTAGAGTGAAATTCCCTCGCTTCTCCAAAGACCTCTGTAATAGGTATTTGTCAAGAGCGAAAGAGTGTCGGTAGCCGTAAATGTTGCTGTTTTCCCATCCACTTTAGGAGCATCTGAGATGTAAAGGTAAGCGGCATCCACCCATTCGGTCGTTCCGTCCACCGTGGTTCCATAACGAACACGGAGAGGTTGTCCATTTGCGAAATACGCCCACATTCCATGAGGATTGTCAGGGTCGAAATCTTTGTCGTAGTTCGACACCTTCATCGTGAGTTTTTCATACGGCAAACTCGAAGAAATCGGGTCAACACTTGCGGTATGATCCGTGGACAGAACATCGCCCGTATTGAAGATTTTCTCAAGCCCAAAGAGCATCTTGGAAATACGCAATCTCCTGTGTGGCTCGGACATACCGAGGAACTCAAATCTCACTCGGTCACAATCAGGAATGTGGTTATCCTCGTCTACAAATGCTAAACCTGTCGGAGTGGAGATGAACTGCCCTCTTTGTGTACCATCGAGGTAGTAGGTCACTCGTATCTCCGTGGGATAAGATTTCGCAAACTCATAGGTCATACCAACGAAATCCTTGACCGAAACGAAATCAAATTCGAGGGTAGGTATTTGGATGAATTTCCCTTCCCCATCACTCACAACGGAACTAACGTATCCGTTCCTCAAGAAATCCGACTCAGGTATGATGAGAGCATTTCCTCCCACTTGCATGAAGTCTTGCTCAAAGGTCAAATAATCGCACTCATGCACCTTATCGAAAATACTCGTGGAGAACGGAGCTTTGAGCGAGGTGACAACCGTAGCATCACCTTCGACACTACGGTCAATCATCTCAAGTCTCGCTTGAAACAGAGAGGTGGGGCGAATCGTTTGATTGATTACTTCCTTATATCTATTGGAAACAACTTTCACGATTATCAACCTCCCTCTCCAGTATCAATTACATTTGCTTTACATTGCACCCAGTACTTCGGTCTGTTTGTGATAGGGTCAACCAAGAATGGTGTTGCAGAACGATCTCCGACATAGAACTTACGAGTATTCCAATCGTTTTTAACCATGTCAAAGTAACGGATTGTAAAGTAGAAATTATCAAACTGTTGCAACATTCTACTCCATGTTTCGGGAGTAAGCACATTCCAAGTCAGTTCGATTTTAGACTGGTCACGACCAATCTTTTCTCCTCTCATTACACCGTCTGCCATTCTCGCACTATTGACGAGAGTGGAAATCGTCTGCAAACCACTGTCCTTGTCAGGATATGGGAATGCCATCTCGTTTATATAGATAAATCCATTAGCCAAAACTGAACGCCCCCATTCCTAAGTTATATCCCCGACTACGAGCAACCTTCTGCTGATTCTCATAGATTTTCTCGCCATCGAGGTTGATGACGATTTGAGTATTACCCTCGTCACCACTACCGCTTCCGAGAGCCGCCACAACTGCCTGATATACACCTGCGGAAACCGACTCAACGATTTGGTCGTTGTTCACAACGGCTGTTCTACTGCCGATATTACCGACCAACTCGGGACCCGCTTCTCGTGCGATGAACATTTGACCCATATCAGGGAAACCGCCCTCAGCCAACCGAGGGATGCTAACCAAGGAAATCTCTTTGATGTTAATACCAAAAGACTTTCCACCCAAGCCCGGTACCCAATCGGGAATTTTGAAATTGATCTTATTCAAGGCACCAATCATTATGTTGAGACCCTTGATAACACCATTCACCATCCACTCGATACCACCGAGGAATCCGTTAATTCCACTTTTGATGAAATTCCAAAAACTGTTCCAAGCATCTTTAATCGCATCAAAAATGCCTTTCACTTTGCCGATTAAGAAATCCCAATTGAATGCGATTGCTGTTCCGAGAGAAGCGGCACCGCCAATCAAGAGACCCAAACCGAGAGGAATACCAACACCCGTAAAGAGTAGGATAATACCGATAACCATAGCCGCCGCACCAACGATTGCCAAAATCTTACCGAGCGTACCCTGGAGCGAATTCTTTAGGCTATCCCAATTCAGCGCAGCCACTGTACCAAGCGAAGCTGCACCTGCCACCATAAGACCGATACCGAGTGGTAATGCGACACCTGTAAACGCGAGGATTGCACCGAGAGCCAACACTGCCGCTCCAACGATAGCAGTTACCTTACCAATCGAGCCTTGCAATGATGTCTTAATCTTATCCCAGTTCAGTACCGCTACAGTAGCGAGTGATGCCGCCCCTGCCACCATAAGTGCAATACCAAGGGGCATCGCCACTCCAGTAAAGGCAAGAATCGCACCAATAGCCAACAAAGAAGCACCTACGATCGCCACAGTCTTACCGAGTTCTCCTCGCAACTTCTCAGGCAAAGTGTTCCAGTTCAGTGCAATGGAAGTACCGAGCGAGAGTGCGCCCGTTGCCATAAGTCCGATACCAAGCGGAATGTTGATTCCTGTGAATGCAAGAACTGCACCTACTCCCAACAAGGATGCACCAACGATAGCGGCGATTTGAGAGATTGTCTGCTTAACCCCATCGCTCAGCTCATTCCATTTCGGAATAACGGCTGACCCCATAACAAGCGCACCACCTGCCATAAGTGCAATACCAAGAGGAATATTAGCACCCGTGAATGCGAGAACTGCACCTACTGCCAACATCGCCGCCGAAACAGCCGTTGTGATAATTGCAATAACGCCCTTAATCTCATCGGAGAGCTTGCTGTTCATTGCGATTTGAGAAGCAAGTCCTACTGCACCTACCGCCATAAGACCGACACCGAGCGGAATGTTAGCACCAGTAAATGCGAGGATAGCACCGAGTGCTAACGAAGCGGCACTGATGATACCCATTATCTTTTCCTTGGTGCTTTCAACATTCTGTATGATCCATATCGCACCTGCCGCCGCACCACCAATTACGATTCCCATGAGTGTACCCATCGCTGCACCGAGAATACCATGTGCGAGGTAACCGATACCTGCTCCAATGAGTGCAACGGAAAATGCAATCGTGAGACCGTTGGCAACATCCAGTTCGTTCTTGATTGCGTCATACAAACCTACACCCAATCCTGCTACACCAACCACGATGGCTCCGATAGCCGCACCCATGAGAGCTTTACCGAAAGCATTACCTATCAATGCGCCACCACCGATAATAAGCCCTGCCGCTCCGACCACCTCAGATACCTTCACCGATTGTAATCCACCAGTGATTGCATCTTGGATAACCTCCGCTCCCATGAGCAGTCCCTTTACGGCAAGGGTGATTCCGAGTATAATCTGAAAGCTCTTTGTCTTGACCAATTTCTTCAATTCAGGTAAAGTCTTGGTCATAAACGTATTGACACCCTTTTTAATTTTCCACGATGCAAAGGCAATCCCAATCAATCCCACGGTTTCAAGGATGTCACCAAATCGAGTGTTCATCAAGTCTGCCCAAGACTTGATATCCTCCGTGATGCCGAGCCACTCTTTCATGTCCTTAACAATCAAGGATACACGGCTTTCGGTTGCTTCACCAATGAAATCATAGGTAGGCAACGCAAAATCGAACTGACTCAAAACATCATCGGCTGACTCACTCTCGCCCGGATTGAATACATTCAGTTCGTCAAAACCAAGCATATAGGATTTGAGTTTCTTCGCTTCCTTTTCGGAGGTTTCGAGGTTCTCTGCCAAAGCATTGGTGTTTTCCGAAGCACGTTTCGTTGCATCTTCGAGGTCAGGCGGTTTGTAACCAACGAGATTTGCAATCTCATTCGCAAGAAGCCGAATCACTTTTGTGACCGCAATCGCATACGGCAGAAATGCGTTGAGAATGGGAATAAACACATCACCAATCGCTCGTGCTGCCTGTGTAACCTGTGCCTTAAAGATTCGCAACTGGTTTGCGGGACTCTCAAGCGTTTCGCTCATATCACCCTGAACCTCAGTAACCTGAGTCATAATGGCATAGTACCGCAACTGTGCTTTTTCAGCCTGTGTCATGCTCGACACGGCTTTGTCGATACCGAGACTGGCGGCTGTGGCTTCCAACTTCGCTTGCGACAGGTCGTAACCCAATCTACGAAGCGGCTCAAGCTCACCCGACAGACCCGATTGCAATTTCAACATAGCATCCTCAGTGCTGATGTTGAAGAACGAGGAAAGGTCATATCCTAACTGAGTCAAATTCTGACTCATTTGAGATGCCTTTTCGCCCGCAATACCGAAACCTGTGCTGAGGGTCATAAAGATACCCTGATTTCGCATCCATTCACTGGGGTCAATACCCATCAGTTCACCGACTTGCTCAGCGTAGTTTTTCGCTCCCTCAGCATATTTTCCCATCGCCACACCGAAAAGATTGAGGTTCTCGGTGTAATCATTCGACTCCTTGATTGCGCTACCTATCTTCCTCGCAATACCCACCACGCCTGTCGTTGCCATTTTCAGTGTGGAGTAGAGATTGACTGCCGACAGAGAGGAGTTATTCAACGACTTCGGCACCTTATTGGTCGCATTCAAGAACTTTTGGATTTTAGCCGGGAATGCCGAGAATCCATTAGCCACCTTTTGCATCTCATCTGCCAAAGGCTTCATGATTCGAGTGAGAGATTGAATCCTATTGTACAATTCTCTTGTATCGAGATTTTTTAGAGATTCGGGTAGTTTCTTAATGGTATTAACAATCGATGTCAGCTTACTCACCCTCAACTCCGAAAGGGGTTGCAATGATGTAACGAGATCTCGAATCTTCTCGTCACTTCCTGCGAAATCCGCACTACCCAACGCAGTAGACATCGCTGTAATTTGTTTTGCAATAGTGGGGGAGATTTTTGAACCACTCAACAACTGAATGGCTTTTGCCAATCCCGTCACATTGCCTATATCGTTAGGTCTTACCTTGCTCGTTGCATCACTCACATCTCGTAACTGATTTGCAACCGCAGTAAGCCCCAAACCGCCTTTAGTGGCGGTTTTCAATTTTTCGAGAGATGCGGTCAGCGCGTTTAAGCCACTCTCCGCACTCTTAGAACTCGATAATATCTCAAGCTCCAAAGATTCGATTGTAGTGGACATTGCACTCACCTCCTGTCACTACTTACTGATGAGTACTCTCCTTGAACCTACTGTTATTGAGCTTCATAAAGGCTTCCATAAACGTCTTACCCTTATCGTAAACCGCCTTTTCTTTCTCCACTTTATCTTGCTTACGCTGTTTATCGTTGAGAGGGTAAGGCTTATCCGTATAAGGATGAGGTTTAGCACCTTTTTTAGCAAAGGCTTGCAGAATGGGAGATACGTCACAAATCGCTTCGTAAATATACATTCCTTGCAACCACAATGCTTGATTTTGTCTCTCCAACTTTATCGCATCGGCTTTACGATAGTATGTGGCTAACGCAGGATCACCGTCCCAATACTGTTCAGGTGTCATGCCGATTGCCAAGTAGTAAGGAAATTGCTCATAAAATCGGTCTGTGTAAGTGAAAAAAGGGAGCGAACTGTCACGCTCGCTCCCCTCAGGGGCAGACAGCGAGCCACTTACCAACTTGCCGTCCAGTCCAAGTTTCCCTCTGCTTCGTCAGGCTCGTCAATGAGGGTCATAATCGGCTCATTGTACATCTCTGCCAACTTACCAATCAGTTCAGACTTGTTGGTCATCTTGGAGAAAATCTCATCGATAACCCCTTGCTTGACAAGGCGATGGTGAGCGAGGAAAGCCCCCGCAAAAAGTGCCGGGAGAGTAGTCATGGGCTTATCCTGAATGTCGGATGCCACGAAACCGCCCTTTTCCATCATTTCAACGCTCTTACGAGTGTATTCAAGACAATACTCCTTGTCCTGATAAGTGAACTTCAACTGTTTGCTCATAAAATATTACCTCCGAAAATTTATTCGCCAAGAGTGATAGGAGTAGAAGGAGCAATGGAAATGATTGCTTCTCTTACCTCGTTCACACCCTTACCAACAACTCTTACGCTGAGAAGCCCCTTGAACTCGAACTTGCCTTCGCTGCCAGTGGGAGTAACAACTCCACCCGTTTCCGTACCACCGAACCATACTGCAAACTCGGTCTCAGTACCCTTCAAAGCAACCAACGTCTGATAGGTGTCGAGATCGTAATTGATGGTGAACTCAAGCGCGTCCTGAGACATGATGCCCTCGACATAGGTCTGCATTGCATCGGAAAGACTCGTGGTCTCCAACATCTCAGGCGCACCCATCAGGTCGGGATAGTCCTTAATGTCAACCAACTTCTCGTATGCGGAAGCGGTCTTTTTCATCAAAAAGGTCTTGTAACTCGAAGTAGCCATAATGAATTACCTCCTGTAAATAACTTTGTCTTTTGAAATCACGGCACTGTACCTACCCACCATTCGGTAGATAGTAGCATCATCCAAATTGGGAATAGGTTGTAGCATTGGACGAGCGAACCCAAGTGCCAACATTCGCTCATCAATGAGTGCGGCAATCGCCTTACACTCCGCTTTTTTACCCACTGTCTTATTGGAATAGATGTTTACCTCATACATCAGCGATGCGTGATTCTCCACGCTACCGCTATCCTCTGTCTGTTGGTAACTCCTATTGTCCATTTCAACGAGGGACACACAAGGGAATTTCGGAGGTGTTTTGACAAATTCACCGACCATATAAATGTCAGGATATTTGGCTCTCACGTCCGTTGCTACGGAATTAAAAACCTCATTCTCAACATCAATCATCCGAACACCTCCCTTGCAATTTCAACTGATTTACGCATTACTTCCTGAGCCGCGTTATGCATCGGCATCGTAGCGGGAGTACCACGAGTGATTACAAGCTCACCGCTTTCATCGTAGTAACCCCAAGCCTGTTGTTTACCTCGCCCCTTGCCGTAACTACCGATTGTGAATCCAAGACTTACCCCACTGGGGTGGGGTGTACTTCCGACAGAGCCATTGTGGTAGACACCCGCTCCGAACTCACACCAAACAGCATCCTCACCATCTGCCACGACAACCGCAATATCACCTCTGTCCGAGACCGAGACAGTAACATCAGGTCTACGAGGGCTACCATGTATCACATCATCCACAACCGCATTGCCGAAATTCAGTGATGCTTGCACCGCTAACTCCTCAGCAATTCTTTTTCGGTAGGTATCGACTTTCTTTCGGAACTCGATTTTGAATTTGTTGACTTCACGAATAGCCCTGTCAATCTCCGTAGGGTCGAGACGAAACTTGATGACTTTTTTACTCATCGAACCGCCACCTTGCTTATTGCAATCGACACGCTGTTCAACGAGCGAGCAACCTTTTTCACAATGTAATCGTGAGGTGTCTTGACCTCATTTTTATCATTGAGAGCGAGGTGTCCGTCTGCGGTAATTTCGGGCTGAGAATCGACCCACAGGATTGAGTACTCATCAATCGGGGCGTAGGGATTATCAAGGACAATCACTTTATCGTAGGTCTCACTCTCACCGAACTGTCGGCTCTCTATCTCACCTCTTGCGGCGGAAACATTGCCTTGCGTCCGCACCGGGGGAGCATAGGAAACACTGTACTGACCTGTCGAATTACCATATTCGTCTACGATCTCGGTTTGACCCTTGTGCAGAGCATAGAAGAATGTGGTTTTATTTCTCGTCAAACAACGCATACCATCACCTCTCAGAACAATCCGCAGTGCGGTATAACGTCGCTCAACATGGAATCAGGAACATCTGCGTTTTCGTATGTACGATTGATACCGTTCTCACTGTGAGCCGTTTCGCCCTCAGCCCCTCGCTTATTGAGGAGGTAAGCGGCAATCTCACACTGCAAGTAATCATATCGGTGGGGTACATCCGTCACGGTATCATCATACGGATAAGCACGATTTATGATCTTTCGACCCGCAATGGAGAGGTACGAGGTTAACACATCGTCAGCCCAATCACCCTCGTTGGGTTGTCCCACCATAATCCGCAACATGGCTAATTTTTCGACATCTACCATAATCCCATACCTCCATTATCTTTGCGAAAATTAAGCAGTGAGCTTAATCTTAACTACCTTGCTCTCATTAGTAAGAGCAACAACGTAATACTTACGGGAGAACACAGTGTTCTTACGAATGTTAGCGTCATCAGAAGAACGAGGAGGATTCTCGATCTCGACACCCTTCTTCTCGAAGATGGTAACGGCTTCCTTGGTAGCAACGATGATCTCACCCTCGGTAGCATCCTGTTTGGTGTACAGGTTGATGCCCGCAACAGTACCAATGTAGCCATTCTTTGCGTATGCCTCAACGTACTTGAGGTCATCCTTGAGTGCCTTGCGAATCTTCGCCTTGTCCTTGGGACAAACGAACGCGAACACAGATACATCCTCAAGATTCTCAAGGTTAAGAGCTGCGGAAGCGTCCACAAAAGCATCAAAATCGGGGGTTGCGGCGGGAACTTCAAGACCCGTCTTTGCAAACTCACCATAGATGTCCCCCTGAACGGTGTTGAACATATCCGTACCCGCGTGCTTCATACCCGTAGGAACGAGCATGGGATCGGTCATAGCGTGTTCGTCAAACCACTCGAATCTGTTCTGTGCGAGAGCGATCTCGTACTCAACAGGGGTGTAGCTGACCTCGATCGACTTGGAGTTACCCTGTCCGACGGTCAGCTTCTCAGTACCATCGGTAGCACGATAGGTGTGGATAACACGCTTCATACCTGCCGTACCCACGAGCGTTCTGTCAATAGTGCAGAACTGCTGAAGGTCGAGATGGGAATTGAACTGATCCTCTACAGTATTAGAGAGGAAAAAATTGTTGTAAACCTGATTTGCCATAGTTATTTACCTCCATATAGCATTTTGTATTCTTCGGGATGCTCATTGGAGAACTTGAGCTGTTCCTCAATTGACATCTTCCTAAATTTTTCGAGCGTCATTGTTTCAGACCCGTTACCGCCCGTGGGTTTTGGAGTACCTTTCAGAGCTTCTTCACGGATTTTCTTCCCTACCGTGTCGAGATGTTTCTGTTGCCCGGCAAACACCTTATCGGTGTCACCCTCAACCATTGCTTCCGCAACCTCAGTAGCAAGTGCGTCATCGTAGCCAAGAGCCAAGAGACGAGCCTTATTTTTGCTGATGCTGGACTCTTTGAGCAGAGTATCATACTTGCTCTGCAAGTCAGCCATCTTATCGGCTTCCTCTTTCGCCTTTGCTTCCTCAGCAGTCATCTTTTCGCGCAACTGCTTTTTGTAATCGGCAGCTTCTGAGTTACTTTTTGACAGAGCCGCTTTCAATCTATCGATTTCAGCAGAACCGTCATTCGGCAGTTCGATGCTCTCAAGAGCCTTTTCGATATCCTCGACCGACATCCCCTCTTTGTAAGCATCTTTAAGTAAATCCTTAATGTTCATAAAAATACCTCCTGCGTTTTATTAGGGTGTTCACTCACCGCTGATTTCCGTTTTTAAGACTTGTCCTGTCTTTGCGTTTGGAGTTCACTCTCATATAAAGCGTTTCCGCTCGATATCAATTATTGGTTGATTTGTTCCCCTTGCAAGATAGCCCACAAGGGGAATATGTTTTACTCAATCGGCTCGTTGATGTCATCACCCATATCCATTTCAATGGGAGTGTCAGTTTCTTCATAGGTGTATCCCGAATTTTCCACATCTATGGCTTCGGAATACACCTCGTCCGTGCCAACCTTTTGGATACAAAAGCCCTCGTCGGAGTAGGTCTTGACAAACCCTCTGCCGTTAATGGTTAGGTTCTCGGTTTGAATCATTCGTACTCACTCCCTTCGATTGCTACAAAGTTACAAGTGCCAGCCGCATAAAGCGCAGACCAATTCGTTGCCGTTTGATATGACTCTATGAGTGCTTGTGGGACATATGCTGTACCACCAGTTCCACCGCTTGCGAAGGGTGTTCCTTGAAAGGCGTTCATACTCGAAAACGAACATACCGTTGTACCACGAAGAACGATAACGGCAAGTGTATGGCATCCATAGAATGCATTATTGGATATGTTTGTTACCGCCGGGGTGTTTGCTTTCGTAAGTTTGCCACAGCTATAAAACGCAGCGTCACCAATGTATGTCGCGGAAGGAAGATTTACGCTTGTTAGTTCGGTGCAATTGTAAAATGCCGTGTCCCCAATGATCTGTAAGTCATAGTCTACAAACTCGCCACTAAATGTTCGATCAGCAATTTTTTCAGCAACAACATCGTCCCCGAATAAATCTATTGTGTTTTGAAATTCTGCCATCATCTATCCTCCTCTACAAACGAATACTTGCCTATCAAAGTGTTCCAATTCGCAACTGCTTGATACGCTGAAAGTGAACCAGTAGGAATATAGAATACACACCCCGACTTGATACTGGCGAAAGAGTTACCTTGAACGGTAGGTGGGATTGCTGGCAGTCGAACACTTGTTAATTGAGAACATAATGCAAAACCTTGTCTGTCAATACTCGTCACGGATGGAATGTTTACACTTGTTAATTGTTTACATGCTCGGAATGCACTATCACCAATACTCACTATCCTATCATTTGAATACTCCGTAATCGTTCTATCAAGCAACGCTCTCGTCACCGACTTGGTAGAAACAAACTTCGCCACATAGTCCACATCACCCGTCACAGCCGCAATGTCAGGCTTCCAACCAGTAAAGGCATAATCAACTTCGGGTGTAGGCTCTGCTCCTGTATAAACGGGCATTTCACCATAAGCCACCGTACTTGTCTGCAATACCGTTGTGCCGTTCAAGAAGCGTACCGTGTAATATCTCAACACTTCATCGAACAATGCGTAGTAATCGACATCCGAATTGCCAGCCACACCGATTTCAACGACATTCACACCGTCAATGCTCCAACCCTTGAAAGGATAGTTGAATTGCACCGTGCTTTCCTTGGTAGGTGCTTCGGGAGCGGTAATGGTTTCACCCTCTGCAACAAGCATTTCGCTAATAAGCGTATTGCCATCGTAGAAGCGTACATATACCTTGATGGTCTTGTAATCAATCGTGATGTTCGGGTATCTTGCGTTCATATCGGCAAGTTCAGCAACCGTCAGCGAGTCAATGTGAATCACACCGCTCACCACAGCGTTGTCGAGATTGTTGCCATTCTCGTCCAAGCCACGGAAGGTGTCGAGCTTATCCATGAGCGCGAATACTTCGCTTGGCGTATTGATCGTCCAATCTACACCGACAAGTCTTACACGGCTATTCGCTTGGATAGCATGAAGCATTGCAAGACTATCAATGGTAGGCGTGTTCTCAATGCGCAACGTAGAAATGTTTGAATAACTCGGCAGCACGAAATCAGACAACTGCGTTTGGTTCAGAATAGTAAGATTCGTCACCGTTTCGGGGAGATGCAAGGTTTTCAAAATACCACCGTTCGGGAGTGTTACACCCGTCGTTGCCGTGCCATCAAGGTAAACATACTCGATATTGGTACATCCGCTCACGTCTACCGCCTGCGTCAAAGCAGAGCAATTTCGCACATCCAGCGTTCTCAAAAGAACAAGGTTTCCGATTGTAAGGGAAGTCAAGTTCGGATTGTCGTAACCTTCCGAACCGTCACCAACCTTCAAATTGGAGAGCTTAACCGCCTTGGAGAAGTCAGCCATACCAGCCTTTAATCCACTCAAATCACCGATGCTCGAAAGCTGGGATGCAGAGTAAATCGAAATTACGGCATCTCGACCACCGCTCAACGGATTCTCCAACGTGTAACTATCTCCTCGAAGCGCTCTCTTTTGCACGAGCGCACTATCGAATTTAGCCGATGCGTAAATATCAGCGTAAGGAGTTACTGTGATGTCTGCCACCGCATAGGAGCGGAGCATGATATAATCTTCAAGTGCATCACCTGCGTTGTACTTACTGTCCATATAACGGAAACGGTTATACAACCACCACTTGCGTTGCTCGGCTTTGGAACCTTGAAGCATCGGCAAATAGGTAGCGTTGCCCTCGTTAATCAGCGGATCGATATACTTGAATCGGGCATCCTCGTTGAAGATTGCCTCACCCCATGCGTCTTGATGCTCCTCACATCGGCGCTCAATCTCCTCATAGGAGAATACATCGCCAGTACGCAGGGTTTTGTACATCTCCATGATTCTGTCCGCAAATGCGAGCCGCATATTGACATACAGCACGGAATCTTGACCATTGAACACGTTGTTGCCGTTCACAAGGTCGGTGTCCTCCAGTTCATAGCCAAACTTCAACTCACCTTCGTTGTTAATACCGATTGCGGTATCGTAGTCATAAGGCAGAATCAGCCACTTGCCATCCGAATCGTATCTCGTTGGGAAAGCGTTCTTTGCTCGGCTATCAACCATCAAGAACATTTCCGTAAAGATATAATTGAATATCATGGCATCGACATTACAATAATTACCGAACTCATCTTTGAATTTCTGCAACCTTGCAGCCTTTTCTTCCTCGGTATCAACCACCGTTGTATCGGTAGATTTCAACCAAGTGGAGAATGCTTTCAAATTCGTAGTGTCGGTGTTGTCCTCGGGGTATCTCGCTTCAAAGGATTTCTTCCAAGCGTCACCCTCAAAGTTATCATCCTTCCAAATGACCATCTCGGTATTGTTCTGTAAGATTTCCCAAGACTCGTCACCACTACGGAAACCGAATACTTCCTCGGTGGCTTTATCGTTGTTGAAATTGTACTTACCAAGGAACGTAAGCTCGTTGCCATCTCCGTAGAACATCAGCATCGGGTAGCCCTCGATGCCCTGTCTCACACGACTATCGAGCTTCTGCGGAGGTGTTTTAACCGGGCAAGTGTCATCGTAGAGCCTTGCGAGTTCCACGTTGTTCGCACCTTCGCTCGATGCCACATCAGCCTTGAAGGTAAATACATCGGTTGGCATAGAGGTCTCACGCAATTGGTATGTCGCATGAGGGATACCACCTTGATTAAATCCACCTTTAAACTTGACCTTGTAATTCTTTCTCGAATAATATTGAGAAGAAGTACCTTGTACATCGATTTCCGCATCCGTGAATGTGAATCCACGTTCAGGGTGTAGAGGGTCGATGTAAGAACCGCTTACGGTCTTTTTATCACCCTTACTCTGCGGTAGGTCTGCATACTTGTTGACATTCAGCACCATATATGGCAGATAACTCGGTATCTTTGCCGTGTTGATGTTGCCGTAATCATCAAATATGTTATTTCTCTCGTAACGCTCAACCAATTTCTCGATGTCCTGTGTATCTGCAATCCAGTTATCGAGGATTTGATAGCGCGTCAGATTGTTTTTGTAAACACGAATGCAGTAAATATCCGTGGTGCATTCGTTAGAGCCAATCGAGATCCCAGTAGGTGTTGCTTGTGCAAAATCATCATCTGTGGGATACTGCACAACACCCGACATGACACCATTGATATAAATGGCGAGCAGTCTATTCTCTGCGCGCTTTTCAACCGTGAAGGTAATGCGCACAGTCTCGTTCTCTTTGTATTGAGTAAAGATTTCGCTTTGCTCGGATTTGAGCAAGGCTTTTTGCGCTGTGATTTTGATACCACGCTCACCGCTCCATGTTGACAGGACAACGGCATCGTAGTTCAGCACATCTCTCGTTGCAAACTCGATTTCAACTGTCTTACCAGTTGTGCGGAAATCGCTACCGAAGATGTTGAAAGGAATATACACTCTCGCATCGCCAGCGACACGAAGTACCGTGTTATTGCTCTCATCCAGCTTCCAACCATCGGATGTAAGATTGAATCCAGTAAGCTGTGCTTCGACTGAACCGCTTTTCCACTGCAACGGATTTTCCTCGTTATTGCTTCTACCCTCACTGGAGAGATAAAGCTCAAGGTTTTCCGTTTCTGCTCCAACCGAAATGGGATTCGGAGTGACCGTGAAGGATACTTGCTTTGTGGTTTCACCGCATACGATTGAAAGGTTTATGTCACCCTCATTCAGAGCCTTGTAAGACCAAATTTGCTTTGTTCTGTCCACGGTCAGCGTTGCCACCGCATTGTCTCCGTCTTTCAGCACCACCGCAGAGGTGAGAATATCGGGTGTGTAAACAATGTAGGGGATAGCAACTGTAGAGTATTGCTTGAATCTTTCGGTATTGAACGGCACGGAGATAATCGGATCACTTTTACCAGCTTCATAGGTTATGAGGTCGTAGAACAAATGATTGCTCTCTACGGTGTGTCCATCAATCTCTGCGGTGAAGTACACCTCAAAGGTATGGCTGCCATGCGAAAGCGCTGGAATTGTAAAGGACATCTCGCGCCCGCTAACAGTTACGGATTGCTTGCCGATCTCCGAACCATCGACCATAAAGTAAACTGTCTTTTCCACCGCGCCGATGGGGGTGTAACCAAACGAAATGTCTCCAGTATATGCAATCGTTCCATCGAAATAAGAAGAAATCCCAATGGTAACTGTCGTAATAGAAAAGCTCAATGCCTTATTGTTGCCGTAAGCATCGGTAACTTCAATCAGGATGCGATTAAGCCCAGATACAAGGTATTTGGTAAGGTCTACAGTACACTCGCCCTGTTCAATCTCATACGATGTCTTAACCTTGCCATCAACGGACAGAACCAGCACACCGTTACCAGTGGACATTTCGTTTTCAAGAGAACTCCAATCGAATGTGACCTCGCATTCAGCACCGTCGGCAATCGATTTTGTTATCCAACCAGTAGTGTTCGTAACGGTCAATTCAGCATTGTTGGTACTTCCACCACCGCCACCACCATTCATGATATTTACGGTTTTCTTTCCGTTAATATCTGTGATTTCCAGCGCGTAGCCACCCACAATCTCGGTTACATTGATTACCGGGGAGAATCCATCTTCGCCGTCAGCACCGTTTTTACCGTCAATGCCATCCTTGCCATCCTTTCCAACAATTCCGTCCGCGCCTTTTACAGACACAATGGAATCAATATAAGCATAGGTGGCATCAATATAATAAACATGATAATGGTTGGAATCGTAAGCGATTGTATCACCAACCAACACCTTGTTCACTCCAGCTTCGGCGCAGATCGTGGATAGTGCCATTCTCCTTGTCGCAAACTTGCCACCAGCGGGGAGAATGTAGGTTGACGGTTTGGTGGTCACGTTAAGGATTCCAGTACCTCTTTCGCCATCTTTGCCGTTCGGTCCGTCTTTTCCAGCAGGCCCGCTGATGTCCACTGGGGTGGGGTTCGGCAGATTCTTGTCGTTAGTCCAAGAGATTACGCCATCATTGGATACGTGGGGGGTAAAGGTGGCACCGTTTTCACCTAATATAGGAACGAGGATAGCATCTTGTTCAACATCAACATTTTGGTCAGTTGTGTTTCTAACAGGTATCTCCTGCGTTTGAGCATTTTTTACATCAATCGTCAATGCAATCACCTACCGCTTTCCTCAAAACAACCTTGCCGTTGTCGGTCAGTTTGAACCTTTTGCCATCTAAACGAACCATGTCAAAATCGTATTCTGCCGTAGATTTGAGTGCCAAACTCTCCTCGGGGGTAATCACGATCTCGTGAACACCGGGTTCGGTGAACACTCTCTCGATTATCTCGGGAGCATTAGGTATAGGGTAATTCTTCACAGTAAATACAACCTTCTCGATTCCAGTAAAATCTACGTCAGAAAGGTTAATATCAAGGGCGGTACATACGCCAATATCTATTTTGATATCCTTCATAATCAAACGCCCTCTCTATCTTTCTCCACCTTAGGATTCGGCACCACCTCGGACATGGTTTTCGCCTGTTCCTTCATATACTGCTCGCTAATGCGATAAGCATCCTCAGGATCGGTAAACATACCGCAGTGTGCGAATGCAAGACGAGGATGGATCTTATCCTGAGCGAGCATCGACGTGAGAACCTGTGCCTTGCTTTGAATGTTCTCGTAATTTCTACGAGTGAACTGCAAAGCGATGTCTTTCAGCTTGAGTGCGTACAACTCGTCCGACAGCCCCTGTGTATCCCGGATGATACGAAGAATGAGTTTCAAGGTATGCTGTTCGGCAGCCTTATACATCAACTCGCTGTCCTTCGCTCTCGTCTCGGCACCTTGCCAACCATTTTTCAGGATCACCGCCCCATTGTTAGAGGAATCGGAGGTAGAGCCGTTGGACATACTCGGCATACCCACAATCGTAAGCACCGTTTGATACAGATAATCCACAAGGGTCTGTGTCTGCATCTGATTCAGCTCGTTGGTCACGATATCCACATCCGCTTGCTGACCTTCGCTCGACTTGACCTTGATTGCACCGAGGTCTTTCAATTTCTCAAAATCCTCTTCGGTAATATCGCAGTTCACAAACTTGATGAATGCCTGAATGAACTGCTCGATACCATCCATGCGGTTCGATGCTACGTTGTTGATAGCATCAAGGAGAGGAAGAACGGTCTCAAACACACCGAGCCTTGCCGTATTCGCCGGGTACTCGATAATGGGGATAATTCCAAGCGCGTGGTCATGGCTCTCCACGATATCCTTGTTCTTAATCTTCCAAAAATGATGTTCCGTATAAATGGAGTAGATGTAATCGTTGTCCTCAGTGGTGCAATACTTCACAGCGAACAGGGGCTTGCTGCCGACCTCGTTGCTATACACCACGAACGCATCACGAGGATCGAGAGTGTACATCTCAAACGGAGCATCGTCCTCCCCACCACGACTATCAGGAAGCACCAAGCGGTAAGCAGTGCCACAAATAGACTGCCATTCAACGATTTCCTTGTCCTGAGTAGCCTTGCTCTCGCTGAACATCATCTCGTTCAGTTCGGAAATCGCTTTGGAAATCTCCTCTGAGCCACTTCTGCCGATATATTGGATAGGTTCACCACAGAGATAGCCGACCTTAAATGATACGATCTCATTGGCTCTATTCTCAACAATACAATTGCAGATTTCAGGACGGACTTTCTTCTCACGACCCAAAATAGGCTGTTTACCCTTGTAATAATCCCAAAGATACTGGATATCCCTACGATTTTTGTCGTGGTGGCGCATCATCTTATCGAGAATCTCTACAATGTTCTCATCCGTGAGTACCACTTCATCGTGGAGCAGCACCTCACGACCGAACAGGTGTCGTGTTTCCATTGCCATAAAAATCCCTCCTTTGCTCAGAAATAAAAAGAGCGCATATTTCGAGTAGGACTGATACCTACCGCAAAATATGCGCTCAAAAAATATAATTATTTTATTCTATGATATATTATACCACAATATCTTGTGTTTGTCAAGTATTTACAACACAATATATAGTGTTTTTTCAATATTTTTTCTAAAAAGGACGTTTGAACACCTCAATCCTCGAACCAACAAGCGATTGGATGTATTCGGACAACTGAGCGAATACGTCCGGGATATCATCATGCTTGTTTTTACCGCCCATTGTATAGGAGCAGAGGAAATTCATAGCTCGTTTGTATTCCTTATCGTACTTTATCACCGAATCGTCTTTGAACAGGCAATGCTCCTTCACCCACGGAGAATTGACGATGATTTTCGTTTCCTTGTTTGCCGTGGTGTATTTCGTGGTAATCTTCGTTCTACCACCTTTTGCCTTGACTTCTTCTTGAACCTTTTGAGCAATCTTGCCACCTGCCGAGTTACTTTCAAATCTGCTCATCTGCACCTTGTGTTCCAGTAGAGCCATGACCAATCGAGTCTCAACTACTTCGGGATTGTTGTTATCACACACAATATCCTCCACGTAGAAATCTTGACCATATTGATATACTATCGGCATTGTGCAGTAGTCTAAACCCGTCGATTTGGTGTCACAAGCAGAGAGAATCGCATCGGGTTCGCCGTCGGGCAACTCAAAATATCGTCTCAATTCGTCACTGTGGTAGAGTACGCCCTCACGCTCAATAGGTTGGTTCATGTACAACGCTCTCCACGATGCATCTTCCATAATGGCTCTTTGTTCGTGATAGAACTTTGTATTGAAACCTACTCCGTAGGCATAATCAAAATTACTCTCATCGTTTTCATCGAGTGCCGGGATAACAATGAACTTCGCACGATCACTGTTTCCATAATCCGCTTCCAAACGACCGATGACATCATGTACACTCCAACGGGTGGCTATGTGCAATTCCTTGCAATGGTCACCGATCTTTCTCTGCCGCAAGTCCGTGGTGTACGTTTCCCACAGCTTATCCAACCGCTCCTTGCTCAAAGCAACCTCGATACCGCTCACAAGGTCATCGCAGTAGAGTAACCGAGATGCACGATACAGACCTGCATTACCAGTACCGATAGATGTAAATTCGAGCGTCTCAAAACGCTTCCGCTTCCCAAGGTCTATACGGCAATCCTTTGCATTGGTGTTACTAACCGATACTAACGGAAACACATCGTGCCACAGATACTCCCCTTGCGGGTCAAGGATACGCAGACACTCATCGTAGACTCCTCTCACGAACGAGTTAGAGTGAGATCCCGTGAGCATCGGCTCGTCCGAGTGCTTCCCTGCCAACCATGTGAGATAGAAAATTGCGAGTGTGGTCTTTCCGCTACCGGGAGGAAGAGAGATTGCGAGTAGGTCGAGCTTATCATCCTCCAATTCTTGCAAAGCATCCACCACCTGTTTCAGCACCTTGCGGCGAGGGGGATAGAATTTCTTTTGTGGCTCTCGATTCCACTCTAGGTACAAAAGGAACAGATGGAAAGAATTATCCGCTCCTGCGAGTAACACCTTTTTATGCAGAGCAAACAATTCTTTGATATCCGCATCCATCGTACCGCTCGCAATCGCCCTCTCACACTCATCCGACAATAGCATAAGATACTTCGTGGCAAGGGATGCATTCGTTTTCTTGGTTTCGAGACACATATAATATAAATCGTTGAACACCCTCATAGAAGGTGTCTTTTTTATTTTTTCGAGAATTGTTAAAAGTAATAACTCCATATTTACCTCCTAAAAACAAAAAAAGTGCAATGATTCACGAGGATTCTATACCTCTGCAAATCATTGCACTCTTAAAATCTATTTAATTGTTTTAATCGTTGAACTCTACAACCAAATCTTCGGTTTTCAAAACAGTATCGTAATTTTCATCCATCAGCCACACCTTAAACTCGATCTTCTCAATCTCGTCTTTACTACTGATACCGAGATTACTATAACCAAAGAAGAAAGGGGTTTGTGAGTTCTTTCCGGGTGCGAGGGTCATCGGCAATCCCGAGCCTATTGTCTGTGCAGTATCGTTGACATAACTGTCTGTGAGGGAAACTGTGACGGTTTTATCCGTTTTGTTTTCTACCTTCACTCGTATGTAACAAGTACCGGGTAAGCTCTGTTCCTCGAAGATTTCGATGAACGTTACTTTCACACTCTCGTTATCGACCAACACTTGTTCGACAACATTTTTCTGCGATTCGCTTTGGCTCGCACTCTCAGAAGGAGGTGGAGTAGTGCTTGCGCCGTCGCAACCGCTCAACACCAACATTCCTGCCACCAATACACCTACCATACTTCCTTTGAACTTTTTCATAACTTTCTCCTTATGTAAAAATATTTATTTGGTTTCCATATGTTATGGAATACACACTATCAATAGCACAACAGCCATTGCCGCCAAAATAATCAGTGCCGTTACTAACTTCCCCAATCCCCCACCTTTTTTAAAGAATCCTAACATTGATCCGACAAATATCACAGCCAATGGTACGAACACACACCAAAATACCACGGGGTGTTCCATGAGTAGGAATGCTATGATTCCTAACAGAAAGAAAAACCACATTAGCCTACCTCCGCTACTCTATTGTACCACGTTCTTCGGCTGATGCCTAACTGAACACAACATTCGTCCACGGTCATGAGACCGTCTTTTTGTTTTTTGAGGAATTTTTGAAAATCAGGTGCTTCCTTACGTTTGCGCCCCTCTCTCCAGTTAGGATCTTCCTTGCAAATCTCTTTACCCTCAGCAGTGCGCTGAACTATCATATCCCGCTCAAACTCCGCAAAAGCAAAGAACACTGTTCTCATCAATTTACCTGTGGGGCTATTATCGAATTTACCCATGTTGAGGATGTTGATACTTACACCCTTGGAGAGCAACTCTTCAATAATATCTAATCCATCACGAGTGCTACGAGCAATGCGGTCTAATTTGGTCACAACCACTGTGTCACCCTCTCGGAGAACAGACATCAATTTGTTCAGCTCAGGGCGGCTCTTTTTTGTGCCTGTAAAACTCTCATAATAAATAACCTCGGCACCATTCTCCCTCAGCTGTTTCTCTTGCACTTCCAAACCATTGCCGTACTTGTCTTGACCTTTGCTACTGACACGAGCATATCCGTAAATCATTACGCACCTCTCCTCAAATTATTCTATAGTTTCATCGGGAGTAATAACCCATTCCTTTTTATCCTTGGTTGTGCTACGAACAACAACCTCACACTCCATAAGGGAAAGAAATTCTACAAGGGTAGCAACATTCATATCTTTGGTGCTTTTACCATTGAGACGATTAGCCACTCCAGTTACAGTAGCATACCCCAACTTCTCTGCGAGCTTCTTCTGCGACCATCCTCGGAGGTTCATGACCTCTCCCACAATCTGTTTTGAGTTCATTTCATATGCTCCTTTACTTTGATGACTCTATTATACCACATACACAAAAAAATGTCAACACCTTTTTGTGTATTTCTTGAAAAAATTTTCCTTTTTTGATTTTTGGGCTACTCGGACGGCTAACTCCGCCCACCGTCCCCGGCTCTATATCCCCATGGGTGGGGGTCATCCGTTGGGATCGGTCACCCATCGCCCACCATGTGCAAAAACTCAAAAGAAAATACACGAAAAACATTGTACACAAAAATGTGTAAACAAATTGTAAATTACAATCCAAACCCCTTGTAAAATACACAAAAATGTGTATAATATAGGTAGGTACACAAATATGTGTATATATTAAATACAAAGGAAGGTATTAAACCATGCAAAAACTATCAATCAGTCCCGGTAATAAAAAAATGGGCGCGATTCCGTCCGTATCGCTTCCCGCCTGCACAACGTGCAACCCTGACGCGCCATGTTTCCGTAAATGCTATGCCGCCAAACTGGAGCGGATCTATAAACGGACTCATGACGCATACGCCCGCAATTTTGAAATATGGGCGAACGATCCCGGCGCCTATTGGCTGCAGGTCAGAGCCGCTGCGGCAACTTCCCGCTTTTTCCGTTTCCATGTGTCAGGCGATATCCCCAATATATTATATTTGGTTGATATGGTACTGACGGCGCGACAATTCCCACATACCAATTTTTTAGTATTTACTAAACAATACCACATTGTAAACCAGTACATTTCAGACGGTAACACCATCCCGGAAAACCTGAAAATTATATTTTCCAATTGGGGATCGTGGAAGTGTGAGAACCCGCACAACCTGCCCACGGCAGCGGTAATTTTCAAGGGATCCGAACCCGCCGATAACTGGAAAATCTGTGGCGGTAATTGTACAGACTGCGCCTGTCGTGGCGTTGGCTGTTGGGAGCTTAAACAGGGCGAAACAATCGCATTCTATGAGCATTAAAGGAGGATCCGAAAAAATGATTATTATAATTCTGTTGTCGGTGGTACTGTTGGCTGGATCTGTTGTAACGGTTAGCAAGGCAGGCGAAAAAGACGGTATTTGTAAATATGGATATAAGGAGGATTAAACCGTGTTTTTAATTTGTATTTTAATATTGCCGTTGGTTATACTCTCAGAGCTAACCAAAAGCACAAAATGAAAATAGAGCCGTTCCCCATGTGGGAGCGGCTTTTTTGTTACGATCGGACGCCATACCGGGAGCGGATCAGGGACGGGACCCGCCACGGATGGCAAGAGCGACCCGCTCAAGATCTGAGTGGATCGCTCTTTTTTGTGTGTCAAAGTTGCCAAAGTTGCCAAAGTCGGGAAAGTCGAAAGTCGATGGAAAGTCGAAAGTCGCACGAGAGTCGGCAAAGTCGGCAAAGTCGATTAAGAGTCGCTATCAGAGTCGGGAGAGTCGATAGTCGGCAAAGTCGCAGAGTCGGTCAAGTACCGCTTGCGGATATCGTCAGCATTGTAGTCGGAGTCGTTGTTGACGTTGGGGGTGACCACATATTCGGTCTTATCCTGATAGCCAAAGTTGTTCTTGCCGAGGAAAATGCCTGAAACTGGGTTAATCTTGCCGTTATTCATGTAATTTTCCCACAGATTTTCCATAAAATCATACGCTTTTTTTATTGCGTCCCTTGTGGGAGTCGGTAGGTCTTGATTACGGTTGGGAACATCTGCTCTTATTTCCCACAATCTCCGTCTATCAATCCCAAGTGCCATCGCCATGCCAACAACAGTCGGTTTCAAATCCGCTTCCACATGGATTTGGAAATACTCACCCAATCTCTCCTGTACTTGTTTAGGGTCATGTAAGTCGATAGCGGGAAGATTGAAAAGTTGTAAGCTCACACCAATATACTTTGCATTATCTCCCGGTTCTGTCACAGGAGCGAGAGTCTCTCCAATGTTCTTCCCTCTCGGTTTCTTCTTTACGATTTCTTGCACCACATCTTTATCGTCCATTTTCAATCAACCTCCTGCCATCTTCCATTTCGGTATTCGATATTAAATTGTTCCCTCAAACATCTCTGAACTACGTCCCAACACGAATGCGGAGACGGACATTCTTTTGAGCAATAACCATTTACAGTCGAGATAACTACAGAATGATTATACTTCTCATCAAGTATTTGTCGGAATTTTTCTTGGGAAATATTTTTTCGTTTCAATATTCTGCCTAATGTAAATTCCATATAATCACATCCTTTCATATGGTGACAAAAGTGAATCTTATTTTTTCCTAAGTTCTAATAATAGTAACCCATATTATATATTTTCTTATGTGATAGATTACTAAAAAAGATTCACTTTTATCACTTATTATAAATTCCTTATGCAGTAGCCTGTTAAAAAAGATTCACTTTTATCACTCTTACCGATTCCGTCTATCACTCCCAGCCATTGCAAGCGCGATCCAAAACAAGGTTACAAAAGAACCGACAACCGCTCCGCCCATAAAGATAAGAAATTTAATCATTGCTTTACCTCAATCTTTCCGCATTCCGAAACTCTGTGGAATTTGTTTGCAAATTCAATCAGCTTTTTAAGTTCGGTTTTCGTTTCCTCGGATGCGTTATTGCTATTCAATCCAGCCTTTACAAGATGGTAGGCGATTTGGATCAACTGTTTATCATCAAAGTTCGCTTTCAAACTTCCACACCAAAGTGGCAAGGCGGAAAAGTCAAGGTCAGCCCACGAAAGGTCAGCCCACGAAAGGTTAGCCCCCGAAAGG
>JAEIGA010001834.1_pt1 | contig 33740 bp, 44 predicted proteins | sample 9270691 | NCBI WGS metagenome assembly JAEIGA01 (sample SAMN17057246, study PRJNA624740) | gut metagenome | biome: biome; isolation source: fecal sample | host: Bos grunniens | place: China: Xizang | collected 2019 | reverse complement strand
GCCGATCATGGCATAATGCCGCTCCAGCATGTTCCCGAACCGGAAAGGGAAGGGATAGTTCCTTGGGGTGATTACGACCTGTTCGCCATACCCCCGCTCCAGGTCCAGATTTCTGCCGAAGTAGTGGTGCTTGGGTTTGTAAGTCAGTGCGGTACACATACGGGCGCATCCTTTCTCAGCTGCCTGCAGTTTGTGGTTGGCTGCCCAACCCGATGCAAGTATTCCCATTTTCCACAGTTTCGTTCCTCAGATTATAATACGTGTCAACAATTAACCTCACTACGTTCGCTTAATTGTTGAATAAAAATCTCTTGACAAAATATTATTTATGTGATATAATATATATAGTTTTATGATAATAATATAAAGATTATAGAATAAAAAAATAATAATTATAGAAAAGGGGTGTACAGATAAGAAGGGAGGTTTGACACTGACTTACGATATATCGGGACAAAGTGCCATTTTAGATTAAAAAAAGACGCAGAGAATGACACGGATTTTGACAAAAAACGCAGAGAATGACACGCTTCACTTTAAAGTGCTAAAGTGTTTTAGCATCTATTAGAAAGAAAGGAATTAGTAAAATGCCAGAAAAAATTCTACAATTTAATCCAGAGACAGGAGAAGTCAAAGAAAGAATCATGTATTCAGAAAAAGAGATTAGAGATGAATACCAAAAAGAACAAGAAAGACGAAAGAGATGTAAAGAGCATTATGATAAAGTTGTAGAAAAGATAGCTTATCATCAGTATATTAATAATTTAAAAGGAGACTTCGTTATGCTTTTATATAACGTGAATGAAGCGTTAGATTATGGAATATCACAAGCTAACTTAACAAGACTTATTTATCTTAGTACGTACACAAGTTATAATAATAACAGGTTAGAACTTCCTGACGGTGACATTGTTACTAAGAGTTCTATGGAGGATATTATAGGACTCCCTCGTAGAACATTTGAAGAATTTTATAATGAACTTATTTCCAAAAATATTTTACTTAAACAAGAAGATAGCTATTATCTTAATACCGATTTCTTTGTGAAGGGTAAACTTAATAAACAACAGTTAAATCAAAATCGCATACAACTTTACATTAAGGGTATTAGAACACTTTATAAAAAGTCATCTTCCAGAGAACACAAACAACTTGCATATTTGTTTCAGGCGATACCTTATGTAAATATCAATAGTAATACCATTTGTCATAACCCTTTAGAACAAAATTTCAAAGCCATTAAGCCTATGACCGTAGAACAGTATTGTATGAAAGTCGGATATAATGTCTCAAATGCAAGGCGGTTTAAATCTAACATTCTTCATTTTAGATTAAAAGAGAAGCCTGTTTTTAATTTTGTTAAGAATTGCGATGGCGAATTTATATTTATTAATCCTTATGTATACTATGGTGGCAACGCATGGGATAAGGTTGCTGTTCTCGGCGGCTTTACTACGCAAGAAGAACTTGAAGAAGAATACGAGAACAGAAAAGAATAAAAATTTTTCAGAAACTCTTGACAAATAAGAAATTATATGTTATAATATTATATAGAAAAGAGGTGAATCTTTTGAAAGACTATGAGTTTTATTTATCATCGTTGTATAATAAAACCTATTATGACGATGAACAAAACTATTATGATTATGATGACCAATATCAGGGGTGTCCTGATTATGCTGAATATATGAAGGAGTGGAATTAATATGTATAAATATACTAATACAGATATAGTTGCCAAGATTTTATCTATGTGTTTCTTTGCGTGTGAAGAATATTGTGAGGGAATATGTAGCGATATGCAATGCTTGTCTATCAATATGGTGTTGCGAGGTGAATATTAACATGAGCGTATGGATAAATGGCAGATATCTTACTGAGCCGGAAATAATATCTTATGTTGAATCTTTGCAAGCAAAGCGTAATTCTTATAAGCAAGAACTAATAAATACTTTAGCCAAAGCAGCTACTTGTATCAAGGGCGAAGATTATGACTGTATTAACTGTAAGTATTATAATCGTGTGAGCGATTCAGGTTGGGTGTGTCCGTCACAGTTATCTTCGTATCAAGCACATCTTAGATTGGAGGAATTAAGACATGAGTGCAAATGTAAGTAAACTTGACGAATGGGCTGGACGTTGCTGTACACAAGGCATAGAGGTATATCGTCTTGAATATGTTACAGACGGAACTGGTCTGTATATGACAAAAAAGAAAATCGGTAATGGAGTACCTTGCTACGGTTGGACTACACCAGTATACCATGTTTGGATAAATGACCGCAACGAGGTATCAACTTGCAATTATCAAGAAGCATATTATATTTATAATAAACGAAAGGAAGATATAACAAATGATTAATCTATTATCGGCTATTATGCTAACTATGTGCGGAGATATACTTATTATTCGTTCTGATAATAATAAAGATAAGAATAAATATATAACAATAGCTTGCGTGGCTTTTATAGTAGCAGGAATTAATCTTGCCAAATTTTTTGAAAGGTAACGTAATATGAATACTAATTGTGAAGAATGGTGCAGAATTGAATGTGGTGAATGTAAATGGTTTAAAGTCAATGCTGATATGGATAATGTTGAATCTACCTGTAAAAGATTAGACCATAAGCATTTGAGGTTTGCCAAAAAGATTTTCAAAAGTTATGATTGCGGACGCTTTGACATAAACACTTGTGCTGACTTTGAACCAGATGAAAAGAAAGTGCCGTGGCTGTATAATCATTGGAATGAAGTTAAAGAACAAATTATACCTTACGGAAAATTTGCTTGCGTTGAACTTAATGTTGACGGAAATACAGATGTAAGATATTGTGTGTTAGGTTCAGACTTTTATAATAATACTTTTATCAATGAAGATGGTTCTCTTAAATGGAGATATAAATATTATTCAGTTTCAGATAGAAAGAGTCCTATAAAGTATCGCATAGTATACGAAACACCTGACGGATTAAAACTGACACAGGAACTATGCAAATTATATGATAGGAGGATGTTGCAATTGACATTTGAAACTTTAAAGAAGGTTCTCAGTAAGGGTGATAAGCATGGCTCAGCCTTTAATGAAATATGCGAATATTATCATATAGAAAACAAAGACCTTACTAAGATTACAGAAGATATGGCAAAGGAGTGGCTCAATAGCAATGGAAAGAATAACTGATGGCACAATCAAGAAAATAAAAAGATATAGTATTCACAAGGATAGGTCAGACTCCTTGCTTGCACTATTAGATTATTATGACAAGAATAGTCTACAGGAGATAAGTCAACAAGAGGGATTGGAGTTTCTACGTAAGCTAAGATACAGAGAAATAAAAATCAATTGATAAATCATTGTGAAATCATTGGATAAAATTGATTCTATTTGGACGTTAGACAAATTATACCACCAAAAATAGAATCGAAAATTTACAGTGATTTTACATTGAAAACATAAAGGAGAGTTATATGGTATGGTAAAAATTATAGATGGTTGGTATTTCATTCCTGAAAGCAATCAATATACCCTTATACATGAATACGAAAAACCGAAAGGAACTTTTGGCAAAAAGAAATCAGATACGGAAGATAATATAGAGACGGTCATCAAACAAGAAGAAATAGGATATTTCATGTCTCTATCTGGTATGCTCAAAGGACTTGCACGTATACTTACCAAACAGAAATATGATAATGGTGAAATAAATAATATAAAAGATTTTCTTACTGAGCTTACGAGACTTGAAAAAGAATTAAAGGAAATTTGCAAGGAGAAATAAATATGAATAATATATATAGCCGTATTATTAGAATTGGAATGTGTAACGATGATGATAATTACTTTGAACCTGACCCTATGGATTACAGGTGGTGTAAAAAGAAGGGACGTTTTTGTTCCAAGTATGAATATGGCATAAGTTGTAAAGATTGTAGGTAATATGGTAGGAATTTATAAAATAAAAAACAAAGTTAATCATAAGGTTTATATAGGTGAGTCTATTGATGTTAAAGCTCGTTGGAGCAAACATCGAAGTGATTTACGTAAGGGGATTCATCATTCTAAATACTTACAGACAGATTGGAATAGATATGGAGAGAAAGCATTTAAGTTTTCAATTGTTGAAAGATTTTGGTTTACAAGATTCGCCAATAAAGACAAGATTAAAATAATGTTGCTCTTACGTGAAGCATATTATATGGATAAATATAATGCGTTAATGAACTATAATATAGAATATTCTGTTATTGATTTATTTAATACTGTTAATCAAAGGAGAATTAAGTCTAAGTTTAAACGATTTATAAAATATAAAAGATTCGTCAAAAAGAATACTAAGTTTATATATCATTGGTTTCCACGTTTTGTTATAGCAATGTCGTATAACGGTTTGTTTCGTTCAATAATATATAGTCTACTTGTGTTAAGTTCTATACTTGTGTATATGAAATGTAGGTGAGCTTTAATTATGGAAAATATCTTATGTTTAATATTCTCAGTTACATTGTATTATTATATATATTGTGTCTATAAAAAGGTTAAAGGGAAAACTGAAAAGGACGAAGAAGATGATACTCTTGACTTTATTAAAGCAGAACAAGGCATAGACGAAATTAATAAGCAACGTAATGAGTTAAGGGTATTAGAATATTTGATAACCGATATAGAAGTATGTAGTATGAAAGCAGGAACTCATAAAGTGTTTACTCTCTCATGGGTGAACGAGACAACAGGAGAAAGTAAGGAATATGATTTCTTCGTGTGGGATAATGATAGTGAATTGGGATATGCACTTACCAATTTGGCTTACACTGAACGAAATAGAATCAGACCTGAGTTTGAGCAGAATTTAAAAACAATAGGGGAAAGAAGTTGCAATTAACCCTCTCCCCTATTACTTAAAGAATAGTATTTATATATAACGTAGTCGAAAATACACGATAGGGGAGGTACAATATGGCAATCATAGGAACGATACCTGTTTGTAAAATGTGTGGAGCAGCACTATATGATAAGCCACAGTTGTTTTATGATAAAAGGAGAAAGTATTGCAAGGTATGTGCGGAGTATAGAAAACGCACACAAGATGCTCAACGCATGAAAGAAAAAAGAAAAGAGATAAGAAACGAAAGAACTGAAAAGATAAATTCTTTGGAAATAGAAAATGGAATATTAAAAGAGCGTTGTCAGAATCTATTGACAGAAAATACTTTGTTGCGGAAACAAATAATTAAACTTAGGGAGGAATATATTTGAATCGTTGGCAAGTCACATATTTAGGGAAACCTTTTATGTTGTATGGCAATACAGCAGAAGAAGTAATACAGAAATATTCAAGCACTATTGATGAAGGGAGTAATGTTACACCTATTCCCTATCCACAAGAGTTGTTTGATAAGTTGACGGAATTGCCTGTGAGACACAGAGATAATAAAGGGAGAGAATATAGAGAAGTAAATACTGGTTGCAATTATTGTACTTATAGAATTAGTAAAGATGAAACTGACGGAAGATATTATGACTTAGTTCAATATCGTATCAATGGCGGTAGACTTGTAGTATCTTCATTATGGTCTGCTTGCACAGCACAAGAGTTTGCAGATATGTATTTAAAATCTGTTCCTGAGAAGAAGTGTGGTTGGCTATTCTCTTTAAAAGAAGTTAAGAAGCTGTGTGGTAAAGTACAGTTTAAGATTGGTAAAGTTAATGTATGGAAAGACCCAGACGGATATTATTATATTGGTTGCCAAAATGATTGGAGTAAATCTAAAAAGGAAGAATATAAAGTTATGTCTGAACATAGGGAATCGGCTATCTATGTTAGTTTTACAGAGGGATTGTTTGGCGGTTATAAATATCGGTGGTTTGAAAGCGAAGATGCTTGGTATAAATATTGGGATAAAATTAAAAGCGAACAACCGTCTTATGCACATACATTAGATTATGAGATTATAAGGCACGGCTATAATAAATTGCCCGTAGAAGATAGAAAGTTGATATGTAGATTAAGATATATGAATCTTGAACGAGAATTAAAAACTGAGCCAAGTGATATTATAGGTCAATGGTGGGCGAGATGTAATATGCAGTTCGTAGGAGATGAAAGACTATTTGAAAAAATTACGGAGAAAGTGAAGGAGCAGGGAAATGGGAAGGAAGAAAAAAGAACATCGTAAAGAAATATGTGGCATATATAAAATCACAAATAAATTAAATGGCAAGTGCTATATCGGTCAAAGCATAGATATTCACCACCGTTGGTATACCCATAAAAATCCTAAGACTTGGGTTGCTGATAAAGGGAAAGTGTTGTATCGAGCATTTGTTAAATATGGCATCGAGAATTTTACGTTTGAAATAATTGAAGAATGTCCTCGCAAACAACTTGATATTCGTGAGAAATATTGGGTGCACTATTTTGATTCTTATAACAATGGCTATAACATGACTAAAGGTGGACAAGGAAACAGTCATAGGGACTGGTTGCGAAAGCCTAAGAAATATCAAATCAATTGGTTCGAGGATTTTATTAATTATCTTGGAAAATATTGTCCTACTATTTATAACACGTTTGAAGAAGTAAGGTCTTTTCTGTGTCCTTATGCAGAAAGCATAGACGATATCGAGGATGACAATGCTGTTGAAGAACTTGATGGTTATGATACTCTTATGAGAGACTTTTGTGACGGATATGATAATTTTGAACAATGGGCTGAATGTAATCTAATATAAGAGAGGGGTAATTGCTTGAATAAATTATATTATGTACTTGGCGTAGACACACAAGATTTTGTACTCAATGATAATAATGAAAAAGGAATATGGAATAAGATTGAATCACTTCAACTTGAAAAATATTTACTTGAAAAGAAATGCCCTAAGAAAAAATATAAAAAAAATAACGGTGATAAAATACAAATCAATTTAGATGAAATTGCTAATTGGAATAAAGAAAATAAACCAAGAATACAAGAAATAAAAAAGAAACTCAGTGATTTAAAAAATCAGTTTAGGGAAGCAATAACATTAAACAAAGATATCAAGCGTACATTGCTTCACGAAAAAATAAAGAAAAGAAACAGCGATAGCATAAGCGATGGTAAAAAAGTCACAATTAGTGATAGCACACTTACAAGAACCCTTTGTCTAAATAAAAATAAGTTTAATTCGGAAATATGTATTATTCGTGTATACTATACAGGTATCATGGAATCGCTTATTAAAAATGGATTCACATATAATGGATATGAATACGTATTCTTTTCTGCATCAGCAGGTCAGATGAAATCAAAGAAATTCGTTGCAATCCGTAAAGACCTTAGAGACAAACACTGGAATAAACTGACAGCAGGTTTAAGTGTAGGAGAGATAAATGATAAAGGTGGATGTAATACTGCCAAGTTTCTTGCATATGTTTCTTTATGTAGTTCAATGTCAAAACCGTGGAATGGATTCAACATTGATAAAGCTATTGTAGTAGATGATTTTCAGAATGAAGTTACTGGCGAAGTTGATTATATTGATTATGATACTTATGAAATAACACATGGCATTAAGACACTTCCTATGGAACAGAACGATGGTTGTGGAATGATGTTACCAAGTGTAAGCGATAAAGACTTTGTTATCAGACTTCCATTCTTCAAAGGATTAATGGCGGTGTTTAACTTTAGAAAATTTATTGAAATTAATAATTGCTCATCAGTCGTAAAAGATATATATGGTAACGAGCATGACATTATAAAAGAAGATATTGAAGTCATATTTACAAAATCTCAGTTCAAAATGTGGAAGTATTATCGTGATTGGCATGATTATAAAGAACGATTTAAAAAATATGGATGCGAAGCTTGCATTGGTAATGAAGAAGATTTAACATTTGATAATGTTAGAAATTTCAACTACCAGTTTACACAGACATTAAGATGTCTCACTGATGAAGATATACTTCAACTCTCTAAGTCTAACATTGATAATATCTTAAAATTGGGGATATCTACTCATAACAAAGAAGTTGACAAAGATTATATATTAAGTATTTTTGGTGCGACAGCAGAAAATAAAAATAAATCACCATTTCAAAAATGCCTTTGTGAATATCCTGAAATGTTGCAAGACAAGTATATCAAAGAACAGCTTAAATCTAAAAAGGAAAGTCTGATTAATGATTTGTATTCAGCTAAGTTTTTGGTAGAAGGTAATTATACCTTTGCCGTTCCTGATTTATATGCGTTCTGTGAACATCTCTTTATGGGAATAAACAATCCGAATGGATTGCTTAAATCGGGCGAAGTAAGTTGTAGGTTATTTGAAGATGGTATTGAACTTGATTGTCTGCGTAGCCCTCATTTATATTGTGAGCATTGTATTGAAACAAATAATATAAAAGAATGGTTTACAACAAACGCTTTGTATACAAATACACATGATTTTATGTCACGTATAATAGCTCTTGACTGGGATGGTGACCACCTCTTTGTATGTAACAACAAAATTATAATCGAAGCTGCAAAGAAAGTAATTTCTAAATTAAACATATGTCCTCTTTATTATGAAATGAAAAAAGCAGATAGTGTTTCGGTTGACAACGATAAATTATTTAGGTGCATGGAGATGGCTTTTAACAGCAAGAGTATAGGCTATTACAGTAATGCTATTACTAAAATTTGGAACATGGGGAGAAATGAGGATTGGAGTTTAACTGATGAACAAGTTAAAGTAATTAAATTATTGGTGGGCGAAAACAATTTTCAGATTGATTATTTTAAAACTATGTATATGCCAACACGTCCAGATAATGTGAATTACATTATTAGTAAGTATCTTAATGTTAAAGTACCGAGATTCTTTGAATATGCGAAAGGCTACGAATATGAGCAGACTGATACATTTACCGATACACCTGTAAATAATATCTCGCAAGTGATTAAAATACCACGTATACAATATGGCAAGTTTGATTTCAAAAATAACTTTGATTATCAGAAGTTTTTAAGCAAGTCCATGACGGACAGTAGGTTTAACCAAGAAGTTGTGAATATCTATAAGGATGTAGTCAACTCTGCCAAGTTTGACAAGAAACAAGATGATGTGGTTAAGGATTACAGACTTGTAATAAATAAGGCAAGAAACAAAATTTATTCACGTTGTAAAGAAATTGGTGTAACCAACTGGCATGATATAGTAGACAACATTGTAGAGGGAATTTTTAATCGAAATCCTACGGGTAAGAAACAAATGTTTTGGGAAATGTTTGGTAGCACAATGTATCAACACTTAATGAAGGATTTTGATAATGAGATAGATATAAGTTATTGCGTTGACTGCGGTGAGGAAATTGTTATTCGTAAAGGGACTAATACTTGTAGATGCAGAAGTTGTCAGGATGAATATACTCTTGTGTCAAATAGAAATGATATGAGAGAGAAAGCAAAAGAAAACTATATTCCTGTTTCTTATACACCAACAAAGATTTGCATTGAGTGTGGCATGGAGTTTAAAACCTCTGCTAAATCCAAGCGTGAACTTTGTGATTGTTGCTATAAGAAAGACCTGAGAAAACGCAAAACTGCTACTATGAAAGATATAAGAAAACGCTTGTGGTAAGGAAATTCTTTGAAAACGTCAAACGATTTTTAAACACAAATAGTGGATTGTAGGCTATATTACGTTATTTTGTTTTAAAAAGAAAAACCTGCCTATGACAGAGAGATAAATCTGTTACGGATAAATCAGAGAGATTGTTAAATCTCTGGCGAGAGGGTCATTCCCTCTCGTTCTCTTTTTAAAACATTTTTAGAAAGAGCATAAAATATCTCATTATATAATATATCACAAATCAACTTTAATGTCAAGTGTTTTTGTGATAAATAAAATTAAAGGAATGATTGATTAATGATTCAGATTACCAAAGCACAGGCAGAATATCTTAGGGCAAATGGAGTCAAGGAAGGTATTACAAGAACATCAAGGCAGTGTTCGCACAGGCATACTTACTGGTGTGCAGAAGAAAATTATATTATAAAACTGCTTAACGAGTTTAACAGCAAAGAAACTACATTCACTTATAATAAGTGAAAATTTAATTAAAGCGAGGAATTGTTTTATGGCTAAGAACAAGGCAGAAACAAAAGCAGAAGAAGTTAAAGCGGTAGAAAATACTGAGCAGATAATGGTTCAGGACGGCATACAGACTGTTCTCAATCTTGGTCTATTTGAAGAATTGTATCTTGAAGATATTCGTGATAGAATATTTTATCTTGACGGTGAAGTTACAAGTGATATACTTCATACTATTATTTCACAGATACTTAAAATAAATGGCATGGAATATGGTAATCCTAATCCAGAAACCATAGCACCAATTATAATAATTATAAATTCATGTGGCGGTAGTGTTTCAGATGGACTTGCTTTGTGTGACGCTATTAACACAAGTAATGTACCTGTAATTGGTATTGTTGTTGGATATGCTTACTCAATGGCTTTTAATATTCTGACACAATGTCACGTAAGAGTAGGTATGCCTAATAGCTCTTATCTTTATCATGATGGCTGGTGCTGTGATAGTAATACTTCAAGCAAAGTTAAAGATGCTGCAAGATTCTATGAGAAAGTTGATAAGCGTGTAAATAAAATGATTGCTAATCGAACTAAATTTACCTCAGAATATTTGGAAAGTATTGCAAGAGCAGATAATTATTGGTTTGCTGACGAAATGAAAGAAAAGGGAGTTCTCGATGCTATTGTTGGAGAAGATATAAGTATCGGGGAGTTGTTTAATTTTATGAGTGAACATGACGTTGAGTGCGATTGTGAATGTACTGAGTGTTCTGAATGTTCTGAAAAGTGAGGTACTATATGGCTAAGAAATCTAAGATAATTGATTATAGCGATATACCAGAAACGCTTGATAATCATCCGTTTTATGGACTTAAACTTGACGAAGAACAGCAGCATTTTAGAGATGCCATATGGTCTAAAGACAAGACCATTGTATTTTGTAATGCAAGGGCAGGTACAGGAAAAACTACTATTGCAACAGGTGTAGCAGATTTGCTCGTTAAATATGGAAGATATAATGGAATTGTTTATATTAGTTCGCCTTGTCAAGAAGAAAAGCAAGGATATCTCAAAGGCAGTCTCGAAGAAAAATCAGCTCCTTATGCGGATGCTTTTTATGATGCACTTGAAAAAATTGGTGTAAATACAAATACAGCTACATTTGATGATATAATGAACGAAAAGAATGGGACTGCTTATATAAGAGCAATTACGCATACGTTTCTCAGAGGAACTAATTTTGAAAATAAGGTAGTCATAATTGATGAAGCACAAAATTACTATTTTGATGAATTGAAGAAAGTTCTCACACGTATGCACGATTCATGTAAAGTTATAGTTATTGGTCACAGCAAACAGTGTGATTTATTTCATAATCCAGAGAGAAGCGGTTTTGTAAAGTATCTCAATCATTTTGCGAAAGATGATAGATGTGCAGTATGTAAACTAACCACCAATTATCGTGGTTGGCTGTCAAATATGGCAGACGAATTAGAGTGAAATCAAAAAGGGATTTGGCGGATAACTACCGCCCACCCTTTCTTATTAAGAAAGGGGACAATATGAGTAAATCAATTACAAAAGAAGTATTTCTTGATAGGGTTAAAGAAAGAAATCCGTTTTGGGAAAACATTGAATATCTTAGTGAATTTAAGAGTCTAACTTCACCTATAAAATTTAGATGTAAGGAACATAATATTGAAAATGAAATGATTGCTCGAAACTTAACCAAAAGTATTTGTTGTGAAGAATGTAGAAAGAATATCAAACCATTGCCATTGACTTTTCATAAAATAGGAGATGTAATCGGTAGATTAACTATTGTCGGAAAAGGAAGAACTAAAATAACTCCAAGTGGAAGGAGATTGCCGACATGGAAATGTCATTGCGAGTGTGGCAATGATATTGAGATTAGGACAGATAGTTTTGGACAAAGAAATCCTACTCAATCATGTGGCTGTTTACAACAAATAACTATGATGCAGAATAGACAGCATAATTCTATAGAGTTTAGAGGTGACATTGCCATTTGGCATTGTGAAAATGGAAAGACGTTTGTAACCGATGTTAATCAAGTAGATTTTTTAAGTCATTATTGTTGGAATAACGATGGCAAATATGTTATTACTCATGACTCATCAACCACAACATTACGTATGCACGTTATGCTTATGAGAGATAATCTTACTTCTGAACTGTGTTGTGTAGACCATAAAAATGGTAACGAATTTGATAATCGCTTATGTAATCTTAGAGTATGTACTCAGGCTCAAAATTCTTACAATACAAAGCGTAAAACCAATACGGGTTGGCAAGGTGTTAATAAAGTTGGCGATAAATATGTTGTCCGAATTTCAAAGAATGACGAAGTATTATTTGATGGAAGTTTTGACACTCTTAGAGAAGCGGTACTTAAAAGAATTGAATTGGAAGATAAATATTATGGTGAATTTTCATATTATAAATCACGAGGAATAATATGGAAGGATTAATAATAACATTCTAATATTATTCTGCAATAATATACTCTTGCGGAAAATAATTAAAATATTTTGGAGGATAATAAAAATGGCAAAAGCAAATATAACTAAGAAGAAGTCAATATCTGTTCATGGTATACTTGATATAGCAAAAGAGGACAACCAGATATTTGTACAGATTGAAGATTCTGACGAAGTAAAATCTCTTGCTGAGATTTTGCAGGAGTTTGATAATTGCGAAGTGTCGCTTTCTGTAAATGAAAGTATTGACCTTGCATAATATTGCTGAATATATTTTTCAGTATAGGGAGGAATTTTTATAAAAGCAAAATTCACAACAGAACAACTTCGAGCTATATACGAAACTTGTTCTAAGAAAGAACTTTATAAGGATTGGAATGAGGTTGCTACAATACTCAATAAGCGTTTCAATCTTAACTATAATGAGAGTACGTATCGGAAGGCTTGGCAATATTTTGACCGTATGTTTAATGCTTGCAAGGATATTTTTATGACAAGCGATGATGGTTGCAAAGAACTCGATACAAAAAAACGAGAACTTGAACGTGCAAAGATACAGTTTCGTGATGAACGTAACGCTTGGCAAAAACAGAATTACAATACCGCAAGAGTAGAACAGAAACTTGATAACCTTGAAAAGTATATCATAGACAATCGCCGCATACAGCTTGATATTAAGGCAGGAGAAAATAACCCTGACCGAATTGCAATTATCTGCTGTTCTGATTGGCACATTGGTACTTGCTACGATAATGAATTTGGAGTTTATAATTCTGACATCGCAAAGAAAAGAATTTCTGAATACGCTTCTAAGGCGATAGATATTTGTAGACGGAACGATGTTGGCAAGGTTATTATAGCAGGACTTGGAGATAGCATAAGCGGTTCTATTCATCGTAGTGTACAGGTGACGAACAGAGAAAACGTTATAGAACAAATCATGTTGGCGAGCGAACTGATGCTGTCATTTATTGAAGAATTTTTAAGAAAGGGCATGAATGTTATCTTTACCAATGTATCTGGTAATCATTCAAGAATTGATAGAAAAGATGATGCCCTTAAAGATGAACGTCTTGACGATATTATAGGTTGGTATTGTAACACTCATTTGCGTGATTGTGAGAACTTCGTATACTCAAAAGCAGAAGATACAAGTTTCAGTAGCGTGTTAGGTTTTTGGTTCTGTCATGGAGACTATGATTCGTTCAGCAAAAACGGATTAGCGAATCTTGTTTTAGCAAAGGGGTATAAGCCTAATGCTGTATTTATGGGGCATTATCACACTATGGCAATTAACGATTGCTATGATGTTAAAATTTGTAGGTCTGGTTGTCTTGGCGGTTCTGGTGATGACTATACGGTTCAAAAGAGACTTAAAGGAAACCCCTCTCAGCTTGTGGCGATAGCTGAGAAAAATAACGTTAATCAGTTTTACAATATTACATTTGAGGAATGAGAAATTGTATGAAACTACAAAGAAAAGATTTTATAGATGTTATTCAAGAATCTTTTGAAGAAGTTACAAATGATTTCTTGAATAAGAGAGTATGTGCGGTTTTGATAGATGTGTTTGCGAAAGCGGTAACAAAAGTTTTGGTAAGTGGGAATGATGTAAATATCAGGGGTTTCGGAACTTTTGTTGTTAGAGAACGTAAGGCACAAGAGTATTATAACCCAAATGACCGCAGAGAAAAGATAACTAAACCTGCAACGAAATATCCTGCATTTATAGCAGGTAAAGAATTAACAAGAGCTGTAAAGGAGCAATTAGACAATGAAGGCGAAGAAGATATTTAAGCAGATGATTAAAGAACATAACAATGGCAATGAAGTGACTTATGTTTCTTTGTATAGTAATATTAGAGAAGTTTTAAAAATGCTTTGTGGTGTTCCAGAATTTTGTATAGAAGGTGTAGATATTCAGTCATCTGAGTGGGACGGTTACACTAAAGCATATCTTCTTACTTTAAGTTCTGATAATCTCATATGGGTACAGAAAGCATATTTTGATGACGGTAGAATTGCAAAAGGTGATGGTACATACCTAATTGATATGTCTGCCATTGGGAATAATGAACCAGAAGATTTTATTATAGGTGGAGGTTGTAAAATTAAGTTAATTGGTGGTGAAGCAAATGATTAAAGCTAACATTCATAATTATGAAACATACGGAAATTTTATTGACGATTTTCTGAAAGCTGTTGTTGAAAACGGAGATGCTGTAGTAATTATTAATTATACTGAATATCGCAATATGCTCAATGGACTTGACGGAAAGCAGATTGGTTCTGATTGTCTTTCTATTGATGTTGAAACAATTGATTGTATAGACGAAGATATTCAGACATCAATGCAGAATGATAACAATATGATGATTACTGTATTTGCAGATAGTTTGCTGATTGTTGGAGAACCAATTGTATATAAAGATAGTTTTATAGATAGTGTTTACTTTATAGAAGAAAATGCTGTCCGTAATATGTCACGGTATAATATATCACATTTTGTACCGTTTGTAATTAACAACTATAATAATTAATATTATATAGTCCTCGCCTTTAGCTGTGGCGAGTAACAAATGACGGGTGGGGCTTGTATGCCCCATATGTGTGGTGAGCTTGGCAGTAAAGCGTTAGTGAAACTTGTCACTAAAGTATTCAGTGCAAATCTGAAACCATACACCAATAAGGTATAGCAAGTACCTCTTAATCTGTATAGATTAGATAAGGTACGTATTATATGGTTTATAGGACAATATAAACCAGCGTACTATGGCAATTTCGTCTAATGGTAGGACATGAGAATTTCAATCTCAAAATAGTGGGTTCAACTCCCCTAATTGTCATCAAGAAGCAATAAGTGGCAGGATGGAGTAACGGTAACTCGGTAGGCTCATAACCTACAGATGAGGGTTCGATTCCCTCTCTCTGCAATAGCAGATAAATAAAGGAGATAATGTATGGAAACAATGGATGAAAAAGTAATTGATATGGTATATGATTATATACTTGAACATCTTGACGACTCAGAAGATAAACCAGATTTTAAGGTGTATATTGTTTGGAAATGTAAGGTTATTCAGAATTGGAAGTACCTTATTTCTTCAACGCTCCATGACGGTATGTACTATGAGCTAACATATCATGGTGACAAAAAGGAGTGGTATCTTGATGCTTATAAGAAATTTCAGAAAGTGGTTATCAAGGATTAAATGTAAACATGAATATCAATTCTATTACTCTCACATGATTAATGGCGGCATGGGTAAAGTAATATGTTACAAATGCTGCAAATGTGAAAAACAAATTTATAAATATATTTAAGACATCTACTAAATCAATAAATTCCTCCTTGCCCTCTTGGAGGGCTATGTTGTTAAATGTTGCAAAGATACATGAGACAGCACCAATAAAATATAAGGGGAAATAAAATGGAATATAACTATAAATGTCCTGAGTGTAAAAATAAATTTATGGTTGAAAAGAAAATATCTGAATACAATCCTCATGAGATTTGTCCTAAATGTGGTGAGGAATCAAACAGAGATATGGAAGTTAATTACTATAACGGAAACTACGTTGTTAGATGCAAAGGCTTTTATGGAAAGACTTCCAGTTAAAGGAGAAGAAATTGCTAAAGAGTTACAAGACAGAAATAAATCCAACACCTCAACAGAAACAAATAATTAATAGAACTATTGGTGTATGCAGATATGTTTATAATTTTTATCTTGCTTACAACCAAGAAATCTATAATACGGATAAACGTTTTGTATCTGGAATGGATTTTGCAAAATGGTTAAACAACGAGTTTATTCCCAATAATCAAGCGTTTATATGGATAAAGAAAGTTAGTAGCAAATCCGTAAAACAAAGTATTATGAATGCAGAAAGAGCTTACAAAAATTTCTTTAAGGGAAAGTCTAAGTTTCCCAATTTTAAAAAGAAAAATAAGTCTGATGTTAAAACGTATTTTGTAAAAACAGATGCAAAAGTAATCATTCCATGTGAAAGGCATAGAATAAAAATTCCTACACTCGGTTGGGTTCAACTAAAAGAAAAGGGATATATACCTACAGATGCTCAAACACATACAATCAAAAGTGGAACGATTTCCTATAAAGCGGGTAGATATTATGTTTCTGTACTTGTAGAACAAGAAGTTTCGCAAGCGTTTGAATGTGGTAATCATGGTATCGGCATGGACTTAGGTGTAAAAGATTTTGCTATTTGTTCTAATGGCAAAACTTACAAAAATATCAATAAGAGTTCTCATATTAGAAAACTTGAAAAGAAATTGAAAAGAGAACAACGTAGTCTTTCAAGGAAATATGAAAGCCATAAGAAATTAAATAAAGAAGGAGGGGTAGCTACTCGACAGAATATCCAAAAGCAAAAGTTAAAGGTACAAAAAAATCATCAGAAACTTAATAACATTAGAACAGATTATATCAATAAGGTAATTTCAGAATTGGCGAAAACCAAACCAATGTGGATTACTATTGAAAATCTGAATGTGTCAGGTATGATGAAAAACAGACATCTCTCAAAGGCAGTTGCAAATCAAAAATTCTTTGAATTTAGAACGAAACTAACAACCAAATGCAAAGAATGCGGAATCGAATTAAGAATTGTTGACCGTTTCTTTCCTTCAAGTAAAACTTGTCATAGTTGTGGCTGTGTAAAAACTGATTTGAAATTATCAGATAGAACATATCATTGCGATGAATGTGGTTATACAGAAGATAGAGATTACAATGCAAGTCTTAATCTGAGAGATTGTTTAACTTATAATCTGGCATAATAAAGCTAATGTAAGTATGTACCGATGGCTTAGTCGGGAATTTACGCCTGTGGACTATACAAGAACTTGCGAGTAGTCTTATGACAAAAACATATAGGTTGAAGCAGGAACTTTCTCAATATGGGTATATTTGTCCATATTTCGAGTAGCAGGAATAGTATGCCGAGAGGTAGACCTAAAGGAAGTAAAAATAAGGGCAATAGTAATAAAGGTACTTTTACAAAATTAAATAAGTCAGGTCTTAAAGAATTAAAGTTTGACGAAGAAACGGTAAAGAAGCTCAGAGAAATAAATGCTTCTGATGCTGAAATTAGGATGCTTGAATCTCCTTATCAATGTACTTGTTGTGGAAGAAGATACAAAAAGCAGTTAGGTAATTTTCATAGAAATAATAATAGCGTTTTATGGAAAAGCAATAATGGATATATACCGATTTGCAAATCATGTATAGATAATTTGCTTGACCAATATACAGCTTTGCTTGGTAATCAAGATTTGGCAATACAGCGTATATGCCAAAAGTTTGATATATATTTTAGTGAAGCTATATGCGAACAGGCAAGAAAACATGACGAAGGAACTTCACGTATATCTAACTATGTTTCAAAATTAAATCTTACCCAAAGCACTGGTAAGACTTATGATACTTATTTGTCTGAAATTGAACGTGGTGAAATAGATTCTTATGATGACCTTGAAAACTATAATGAAGGTAATAGGATTACTAAAGCTATGTTTGAACGTTGGCAAGGAAATACACCAGAAGATATTATTTTCTTGGAAGAACATTATAAGATGTTAAAGAAAACAAATCCTAATGCAGACAACAATCAGGAAATATTTATTAAAGATTTATGTACCATTAAGCTCTTGCAGAATAAAGCAATGAAAGATAAGAACATAGGCGACTTTGATAAATGTACAAAACTATATCGTGATACATTTAAACAAGCAGGATTACAAACAGTGCAGGAAGAAGATAGTAGCGTGCAGAATCCTCTTGGTGTTAATGCGGATATTATATCTCAATATACACCAGAAGAATTTTACAAAGACAAAAAATTATATACTGACTTTGATGGTATCGAAGAATATTTTGAAACCCATGTTCTTAGACCAATGAGAAATATTGTGTTTAATGAACATAATCAAAAGGATAAATATATAATAGGTGATGCCGATGAAACTCAGTAAATACGCTGATAAAAACCAAATGCAATTGTATAAGCAGTTCCCCTCTACTCATGTTTTAAGTAGCCCGAAATCTGTATTGAATACTATTGCATGGATTACATTCTTTAGAAGAAATCTGCACAGATTTGTTATGGATTATTTATGTATTAAGTTATATCCATATCAAGCTTTAGTGATGTATTTGCTTGGCATTACTGACTTGCTTAATATTGTAGGCAGTAGATGTATAGCTAAATCATTTCTTATAGGTTTATACTCTTGTTGTAGAGCTATACTATATCCTCATAGTGAAATAGTTATTGCTTCTGCTACACGTAAACAAGCTGAATTGATAATAAGCAAAAAGATTGAGGGAGAGCTTATGAGGGCTTCACCTCAATTGAGAGCAGAAATTAAATGTATTAAAAAGGTTAATGATAATCTTTGTGTGTTCTTTAATAATGGAAGTATAATAACTGCTATTGTTGCGAACGATAATGCTCGTGGCGAGAGAAGTACGGTTCTTGTTAGAGAAGAAAACAGAATGATTAAAAAATCTATTGATAGTTCTGTACTATCTCCTTTTCAGCACATTAGGTCAGTTGGCTTTCGTAGTTTACCAGAGTACGCAAATATACCAGAGCTTGAAGAAGAACCAGTTAATATCTATATAACTTCTTCGTGGTTTGATAATGGACATTGGATGTGGGAGATTGCTGATACTGCATTTAATCAAATGCTGAAAAATAAAAGTCAAATATTTTTAGCTTTTGATTTATCAGTAGTTATTGAACATGGTTTTAAAACAAAGAAACAGCTAAAGCTTGAAAAGAAGAAGATAGATGAATTATCATGGAGAATAGAATACCTTAATGAAAGAGTAAAAGAAAATACAAGTGCTTTCTTTAATTATCAAGAACTTGCAAGACAGCAAAGGTTAGTAAGACCATTTTATCCAAGAAAGACAATAGATGTTCTTACTGGTAAAAAGAACCCTTTTGCCATTCCAAGACAAAATGGAGAAATAAGAATAGTTGCTTGTGATATGGCTTTTGTTGAGGGTGATAAAAATGATAATTCAATTTTTAGTTGTATGAGACTTTTACCTGAAAGTACAACTCATACTTTGGCAGACAAAAGCGTAGAAATAAGTAATGGCTATCATAGACAAGTTCCTTATCTTGAAAGTATACAAGGAGGAGATACAGATAAACAAGCTATAAGAATCAGGCAGTTGTTTGCTGATTTTGAAGCTGATTATTTGGTACTTGACGTTAGAAATGCGGGCTTAGCTGTCGCAGACAGACTCGCTAAAGTTTTATACGATGAAGAAAGAGAAATTGAATATGCTCCTATTATTTGCATGAATGATGAGGGTATTGCTAATCGTGTAAGAACTCCCAATGCACAGTCATGTATGTTTGCCATTGCAGCTTCACAAAAGCTGAATAGTGATATAGCGATATCTTTAAAGACAGCGTTACAAGACAATAAAATAGATTTGCTTATACCATATAATAAAGCTCTTGAAGAACAACTCCCAAGAATAGATGAATACAATAAAGCAATTGAACTTGATGACCAATTGTTTTATGAGAAGCCATATCTTGAAACACAAGAGTTTATTGCAGAAACTAACGGATTGCTTTGCGAAAGAAAAGAACAAACTGGTGTCATAGTTGTAAGTGAAAGGGGAGCTAATAGAAAAGATAGATACACTTCTATATCTTATGCCAACTATTTTGCAGATTTACTTGAACAAGATTTGTTATCAGTAAATAGTCAATATGAAGTAGTCGCTCTTGTAAATTAAATCAGAAGGAAAGGAGGTTAAAATGGCAAAAGTACAAAAGAATATTGAAAATAAAAATTACGAAGTCAGTAGTTATTGGTATCATAATGACGTAAGTACACGAACATATTTTAATATCCTTTGTGATTATAAAATTGAACAGCTTATTGCAATGATTCAAGAACCTATGCTTGATTCAAATAATGAACTCATTAGAAGAATATCAAGAAGATTTTATTCAAGTAGTGGTATCGTAAGAAATGCTATTGATTATATAAAGGTACTTCCCTCTTTAGATTATATTATTACAAGCTATGCTAATGATAAGACTTCAAAGCTTAATAAAGAAGTGGTTAGATATGCCATGAAAAAAATAAGACACAAGCAAATCATTAGAGATGCAATTCTTAAAGGTTGCATTGACGGAGTTGCCTTTTATTATTTAGATACTGGAAAGATAAAAGATGATAAAAGAAAATTTCTTAATCAGTTTGAAGCTTATACTATATCGGAAGTAAATGCCTTAAAACCGAAACTGGCAAAATTAAATGTGTCTATAAAATCTTTACCTACTGATTATTGCAGAATAATAGGAACAAAAAATAATGCTTATGTTGTAGCATTTGATTTAGGTTACTTTGATATTGGCAATGAGCGTGCCGAGAATAAGCTTAAAAAATATCCTATTGAATTTACTCAGGCTTATAATAAATGGAAATCGAATAAAGAAGCTAATCAGATGTTTATATTGGACAATACAAAAACTATCGTTCATAAAATATCTTCTAATCTTGATGAACCGTGGGGCAGACCTCTTGCTCTTGCGGCAATTCAGGACATTCTTTATTCAGATGATTTTATTAATACTAAGAGAAATGTATTGGATAAAATAAATAATAAGATTATTTATGAAACATTCCCCGAAGGCAAAACAGCAGGTACGTCTGCTTTAACTGACAAACAGCAGAAACAGCAACATGATGCTGTTAAAAGTGCTGTGCAAACAAGACACGGGAATGGAACAACATTCTTCTCTGTTGCCGCTGGCACAAAGATTGACGCTATAGATGTTAATACTGATTTATTTGATAATGATTATGAAACTAATCTTGACCTTGATATTGGAACAGACTTGGGATTTGCAATATCATTATTAAATGGTAATGGAGCTAATTATGCTTCACAGCAGACTAACCTTGAATTGCTAACAGCAAAAGTATTTGAATGGATAGATGTTATTACAACAGAATTAAATAAGGTAATTAATTACAATGTACTTGGTCTTAATTATGTTGACGTTGAAATTAACTATCTACCTATTACGCATCTTAATAGAGAAAAATATTTTAATACCGCAAAAGATTTATTTACAATCGGTAGAGGTTCGCTTGCTTATCTTGCTAACTGTGCAGGACTTTCAAAAGAAGTTTATTTTGCAATGTTAGACGAACAGTTAGAAGAAGGAGTCATGGACAAATACCCAGTTAATGCCACGTCTTATAATACTTCTGGTAACGATAGTAATACAGAAGATGATAAAGGTGGTAGACCTGCGGAAGATAATCCTACAAATGATAATACAATAAGGACACAGGCTAATAATTCAAACGCACAGCCTAAACCAAATAGTTAAAACCTTATCATTAATATGGTAAGTTTTATATTATTATACAAAGAGAGGTGGTGAGAATGAATGAATACAATCCTTGAAATAGGCAATCGAAATTTAAAGGGCGGTAGAAAGTATATTAAAATGGCACTTCTCACCATACATGAAGAAAATGAAACTAATTTAAATGGTATTCATTGGAGTGAAAAGAATGTACTTGCCAATATTGAAAGCATTAAAGGTATGCCGATATGTTGTGAGTTCACTGACGAAACAAAATCAGTTCCACTGGGTCATGGATATTCAGACCAAATAATTGATGAAAATGGAAATGCGTACCCTTTGTTTGAAAATTCAGAGGTTGTGGGTACAATTGAAAAGGCACAGATTGAAACCATAACTATTGATGACGTAGACAAAAGGGTACTTGTTGGAGAAGGATATTTATATAATCAAAGATATCCCAACTTTGTCAAATGGCTCAAAGATAGTATGTCTGACGGTCAGGTAAAATCATCAATTGAAATAATTGGAACTGAGGAAAATAATAATCATATTATTTATGAGGGTGAGGTAAGTGACGAATATCGTACTCCTTCTGTATTTTCTTATTCAGGTACGTGTGTACTTTCGGTGGTTGCTGCTGACGAAAACGCAATTGTATTAGAAGCCGCTTCTCTAAATAAAAACAAAAATAAAGAAAGTGAGGATAATGTAATGGATGAAAAGACGCTTGCTCTGATTTGTGATTCAGTAAAGAACACAATCTCAGAGACTAATTCTAAGAACGCAGAATACGAAACAAAGATTGCAGAACTTAATCAGATTATTACAGATAAGGATGCAAAGATTAGTGAACTCAATGCTTCTGTTGCCGAAATTCAGGCTGCTATCGAAGCTGTAAAAGCCGAAATGGAGCAGAAGTCAAATGAACTTGATGCAGCATGGGCTGAAAAGGCAGCACTTGAAAAGGCTCTTGGTGAAGCAAGAGCAAAAGAAAGACTTGGTGAACTTAATGAAGCTATCAAGGATTTCTCTGATGAGCAGAAGAATTTTGCAAAGGACGAAATTGAAAAGTTCAACGCAGACCCCACTAACGTAGAGATTAATACTGTACTTGATGCTATTTATCGTGGCATTGGTAAGCAGTCAATGGAAAAGAAAGACGAGCCTAAGACAACAGAAATTAACTCTGCTGATATTTATGGCGAAATATTTACACCTGATACAAAGTCAACAAAGGCTGTTGAAGGTTCTATTTATTAATTAAAAGAAAGGATGGTTTTATTATGGTAAAGGTACACACAGTTGAAATGATTGAACATTCCGCACACAATGTTCCTAATGTTACAGCACACGCTGATATGCCTAACGGTGCACTCGTTGGTCTTACATATACGGGTGCTTCAAAGGTTACGAAAGCTCCCGCTACAGCTAACGACCTCTATGTAGTTCTTAATACTCAGACAGGAGATAATGAATATAATCTCGCTTACACTATAAAGCAGGGTGAATACGCAAACCTTTTCAGACTTAAAGATTGGGAAGGCAAAGAACTTGATGTTACAAAGGAAAGCATTACAGGTACGTTTGCTGATATTGCAGTAGGTGATACACTTACTTTTGATACAACTACATTTAAGTTTAAAGAAGCTGCTGCCACCGCTGGCGATGTTTGCTTCAAGGTTATGGAACTTCTTCCTATCGGTGTAAGAGTTCTTATTGCTATCGCAGCTTAATTCAAAAAGAAAGGAAGGATAGATAACATGAAAACATTTGAAATTAACGAAATGGCTTCTTGCCGTAAAGATATTGTAAATAAGAATCTTCGTTCAAACTCACCTATTGTTGAAACATTCTCTGCTCTTGTCAAAGGAGAGTCTATTGAGAACATTAAGGACAGCAATGGTGTAAAGTGTGGCGATAGATGTGTTGAAGCTATCAAGGAACTTAATGCAAAGGCTGACAATGGAGATATGTCTGCTATTGCAGAGATTAATACAATTAGAAGCTATGTTGTAAATCCTCTGCTTCTTGAAGAAATCAAGCTTCTTGGATTCTTCGGTGGATATGAGAATCTTGGTTATGACGAGACAATAGAGAGAAAGATTATCAAGCAGAGCATCAATACAAGAGGACAGGCTCTTAATGGCGATGTACCGTTCAGCTTTAACTATGCTGATAAGTATACAGTACCTTCTACTTCTCTTTCTGCTGGATATGAAGTTGATTATCGTAAGGCTCAGTTTGGTGATATGTCTGCTGAAAATATTCTTATTGAGAATATTAAGACAGATATGAGAAACAAGGCTGCTTCATATGCCTTTGATAAAGTGGTTAGTGCTGTTTCTAATGCAACAGTAAAGAATGTTGTTGCAGGTGTAACAAGAGCAAACGTACAGACAGTTATTAACAAGGCTCGTCCTTTCGGCAAGGTAACTCTTGTTGGTGATACATCTGCTGTTATCAAGCTTAATGATATCGCTACATACGCAGATTCACAGGCTACGCCTTATATGAACATTACTCAGGATGCAATGAATGAAATTGCTAAGAACGGTTATGTTTCAAACATTATGGGTGCATTGGTTTATGGTATGGATAATGCGTATGACCTTAGCAAGCTTAATGCCGCAGGTACATGGTTTGATAAGATTGCAGATGACAGATATATCTATGTAGTTCCGACTGGTATGACCTCTCCTATTCAGCTTTGGACAAGAGGTGGTCTGACTTCAATGACAGGCACAGACGTAACAACTGGTAGACTTCTTACAAGATACGACCTTGAAGTTGCCGCTGATGTTGCAAAGGGCGAGGAATATAAGATAGGTCTTATTGATACTGTTTCGTAATTAAATTAAAATAAGGTAGGGGTAGTAATAGTAATGCTACCCCTACTAATTAATAAGGGAGGATATTCATGGATTTCAATATGAATGAAAATATTTCAATAAAAAATCTTACTAACTTTCCTGTTGGCTTTAGAAGAATAAACGGTAATGGTGAGGTTAACCTTCCACCGAGTACATCTATTCTTATAGATAGAGCAGAAGTTATCTCTCAGGTGCAGTCAAAGAATATGCTGTTTTGTGGTGAAGGACATGATGCATCTCATGCGTATATCTTTATTGACGATAAGCCTACAAGAATATATGTAGGATTTGAGACAGAAGAAAAACCGCAGAGTATTATCACTGAGGAAAAGATTGAGAAGATTTTTGAAACTAAGAGTCAGAAGAATTTTGAGAAAGCTATTGCTGAACTTGCTGTAACTTTTGCAGAAAAGAAAATGCTTGTAGACACTATCAAGAAACTTGGTATTAACGATTATAATAAGATAAAGTTTGTTGAAAAGTATACTGGAATGAAAATCGAGGATTAAGGCGGTGTGATATAAATGGCTGACACAACAACTCTTGAAGATATTATTAATAGCTTTCATACGCATCCGTTAGTACAGAAAGCATTTCCCGAAGGTTTAGAGATTGCGTGGTTTGAGTCAGCCCTTGCTTATTATGAACTTGAAATTAATGAGCTTGATTATGATGACACAGAACAGCAATTTAATTCTAAACTAAATAAATCGGTTATATATACACTTGGGTTACTAATGTATATTGAATACCTAACAAGAGAATTAGATAGGATTCAGAAGCTTAATGGATTTCATGGAAAAGATATTCAGCTTACTGGTTCTGACGAAAGTAAGAGAACGACAAAAGCTAATCTGGAATTAGAACTTGAAAGAAGTAATCAGTTATTGCACAAGCAGAAAGTGCATGGTTATAATAATTAAGAGGGGTGATATAATATGGAATCATGGTATATATCACAACCTCAACCCACAATGAATAGTGGATTTGAAAATGACGAATGGGACAATTATGTCAACGATGCTTTTGATGAAGTTTTGACTGAAACAAAGTTGGGGCAAACCGTTCTACTTTGTAATGGATTGTATGATGTTGAAACTGGATTATTTGAAACTGAATTTGAAACACAGGCGGTTGTGCAAAATGTAACTCCTGATGCTTATACTCAGGGTTGGAAACGTCAGATACTTACACGTATATCTGATATGTTAGTTGATTATAAGTATATCAAAATAAAAGATACTAAGGACGAGTGGCAGATATATCTCATTATGACAATGCCTGATACTAACCGTATTTATACAAAAGCGGTTATACATGAGTGTAATTATATTTTGCGTTGGCAAGACAAAGATAAAAAGATATTTGACTATCCTTGTTTAGCGGAAGATGCTTCTCAATATAACAACGGCAGGAATAATGTAAATAGTATTGTTTGGACTCCGTATAACCAGTTAATGTGTTGGATGCCATTTGATGATAACACAATAGATTTGCATAGAGATATGAGAATGTTTATTGATTATACTAATACGATTACACCACAGGTTTATACTGTGACCTCAACTTCAAAAGTGCCTTATTCATATAATGATAAAAGGATTATAAGAATCACATTTACTGAAAGCGAATTTAATCCAGATACAGACCGAGTTGATTTAAGGATATGTAATTACGTTGAATCAAACGACAGCCCTGATGATAAACCTATTGTAATAACATATACAGGTGAGCCTTATATTCGTATTGGTGGAAGAAAAACATTCAATGTTGATTATGAACACGAAGTTGTATTTGCTTTAGTTTATTCAAGTATTCTTGAAGGTAAGATTAAATTGGAAGTTGACGAAAATAAATGTGTAATTAAAATTAGTAATGACGTTTCAATTGTTGGTAACCATTTCAAACTGACTGCTTCGTATGGAAATGAACAAGCAGAAGTCCTAATAACAATAAAGGGGGTAATGTAATTGCCAAATAGTTCTCTTTTAATGAAAGCAAAGAACGATATGCTTATTGCATTACAGAATGATGAAAATATCATTAAAGCACTTGGTATAAATGAAGATGAAGATATAGAAAGTCTTATTGGAAAAAGAATGTTTCCTCATTGGTTTGTACCTAATGTTCAAGAAATGGTAAAAACGTATATCTGTATTGAAGCTGGATTAGAAGCTTTTGAAAAAAGATATTCCTCTGCTACGGATAATATTCTCTATGATATTGCAACTATTAAAATATATGTGTTATCACATCAAGATGATTTGTATATGGATATGGCAGGAGTGTCAGGCATACGCACGGACTATCTATCATGTTTAATTGATGAAAAATTTAATGGTTCTAACGAATATGGAATAGGCACTTTGCAAAGAATAAGTAACAATCCTTTCAACTTAAAAGATGGTGTTTATCGCTATCGAGAAATTACATTTAGAGCCGTTGATTTAAACAATGGTATTTGTGGGTGAGTGAATGTTTGCCGTTGATGAAATTCGTTTATTAACTGGAAAGCCGTTTGATATTGGTGTTGGAGTAACATTATATCAACCCACAATGGCAGAGATAGCTACTTTTGGTGAGGACGAATATAGAAGTGTAGTAAGTGCGTTTACATCAGAGCCATTTGATATGCCATATTTCTTAGACCAGATAGGGATTGATTTTGAGAAAATTAAACCGTTTGAGCTATTTTGTCTTTTGGTTTTACAAATACCTCAATCAAGTTCAAAGATTCTTTTTGGTGATTTAGATTTTTCAAAATTTAAAATGGCGACCAGAGATAGTGGCGAATTGATTTTAATAAACAAAGATAATATAATCATTGATTCATATATTCGTGAAAGAATTGCTGATAATATTAGACGTATGCACTGTTTACCTAAAAATATATTAACATCATGTGAGAATGAATTTACTCACAACTTAATGATAAAACAACAAAAGAAAAATATAGAAAGAGAACAGCGAAGGAAAGAACTGTTTGGAGATAATTCGCAGTATGCTCCGTTTATTTCATCTCTTGCTTGTGAATGGCATAGTTATGATAAAGTGCTTGATTTAAAAGTAGGTCAGTTTTTTGATGCTATAGTTCGATTGGGTTATAGACAAAATGCTGATAATTTATATCATGGACTTTATGCTGGTACAATGTCATTTAAAAATATAAACAAAAAAGATTTAGATTGGATGCGTCCAATCAAAACAAAAACATTATAAGAAAGGTGGTAATTTATGGCTATAAATAGTATTGCTATTAAGCAGATTATTGGTGCATGGGCTTTCGATAGTTCTGACTCAATCAAGTGGATGTGTTCTCAGGTTGAGAATTTGCAGATTACACAGGACGGTGAGACAACTGAAAAGAGAGATGCTAATGGTTCTGTAATTTTTACTATTGACAGAAATAAGTCTTGTCAGATTAGTTTTGATTCTTCTGTTCTTGACCTCTCGCTTATTGCTGCTCTTAATGGTACAGAAAGAATTGATGCCACAACTGATGCTCCTATCCGAGTTCCTTTTATTGAAAGATTTACTCTTAAAACTGCTGATGTTACAAATGGTTATGTAGCTCTTGCTAAGACTCCTGTTGCTGAGACTGGTGGTGTATATAAGATTTCATTCCATACTCTCACTACTGACAACTCTCTCGAAGATAACTATGAACAGGTGTCTGCGGCAGCTACTTCAACTAAATTCTATTATGATTCAGCAAATAATAGAGTGTACTTCCCTACCGATTCAGATATATTTAAGGCAGGAACGAAGATAGAAATAATCTATGAATATTCTGTTGAAGCTGGTGTTAAGGTTGTTAATGCTGCTGACAAGTTCCCTGATGCTGCAAAGGTAAGATTCCTTGTTCTTGCAGTTGACCTTTGTGACCAGACTAAGGTTCGTGCTTTGTGGATTACAGCAAAGAACGCTAAACCGCAGACAGGTAATACGATAGGGTTTAACCTTGATGATACAATTTCTGTAACACTTGACCTTGCTTACAGCTATTGTGATGACAGCAAGGATTTCTACGAGATAACTGTAGCAGACGAAACATTCTCTTGGTAAGGAGGATATGAATGTCCAACATAGCACATTGTTGGGTATGTGGCAAAGAACATGAATATTGTCCTACTTGTGGACAGACACATGGTTGGCGGTATGTTGCTGACACTATGGAACATTATCTGATTCATATGACTATTGAGGATTATAGAGCAGGAGTGTTTACAAAGGAAGAAGCAATAGAAATATTTGCTGACAAATGTGAGGTTCATGCTAATGACGATTTATCGTGGATGCTCCCAAATGTTGAAAAGAGCGTTAGAGAAATCATCGGAAATAAAAGAGATAGAGAAGAACACAGACCAACACGAAAATCAAAGTTGTCTAAGTATAATGATTAATGGAAAGGGGTAAGTTAATATTATTGGCTTACCCCTTATTTTTTATAAGAAGGTGATTGAAATAGATGATTATTATATCATGTGACCAAGCAACAATTAATACGGCTTTTGCAGTATGGGTAGATAGTGAACTTATTACCTATAAAAAAATAACTGCAAATAAAAATATAAAGGATTACAAGCGTTCCTTTGAAATGGTAAATCTAATAATGGAACAGGTAAATAATTATAAGCCAGACTTGGTTGTACTGGAAGGAGCTTTCTCGAATGGTAATATAAAAACATTCGGTATGTTATCTTGTCTCAGAGGTATGACTATGGAAAGGCTTAAAGATGAAGGCTATGAATTTGAAATAGTCGAGCCTGTTACATGGAAGTCTGCTTTAAAAATAACTGGTAAAAGACCAGAGCAAAAAAAGAAAAGTATAGAGATAGCAGAAGATATTTTCAATGTTGAATTGTTTAATGACGATGACTTAGCTGATGCAATTAACATAGGCGGTTATGCTGTTATGAAACACGAAAAAGTAAATTATTATTCTAAGAGCAAGGAGAAATAAAATTATGAAAGTAACTGAAATAAAAAGTAGAAAAGACATTAAGAATATAAAAGTTATTACCAGTCTTACGGTAGACAATTTTGTAAATGCAATACATACTATTGCAGATAGTTGCTTTGACGGAGACACGTACCTGCCAGAGTTTAAAGACATTGCAAGAAGATATACTATCCTGAAAACTTTTACCAATATAGATATTGAGAATTGCAGTATAGAAGATATTTTTATTCTTACTCAGGCTGATTGGTATTATGATATTGAGAATACGATAGTAAATACTCCAATCTATAATGAGATTCTTAAATCTGTAGATGAACTTATTGAGTATAAAATTAGAACACGTAGAAATTCATTTGATGACCTTTGCGATACACTTAGGACATTTGCTGATAAAATGGGAGATACAAATTCTCTTGAAGTAATTGCAAATAAAATAAGTGGTATTAGTGATGCAGATTTGGCAAAAGCAATTGTTAATAAGGATAGTGATGCGTAATGGCTTCACTGTTAGACCAATTAAAAAAGATTTCAATAAAACAAATACGATTTGACAATGGAGAAACTATTGCAGAACGTATGGCTCGTGAAGCACAGAGATTAGCTGATTGTATACAATATTATATAGATAAATATTATAACAGTTATCACCCTAAAGTTTATGATAGAACTGATAGATTTCAAGGTGCTTTGTATGCAGAAGATATAGCAGATATAAGAATAATTGGAAATACTATACGTATTGCTGTAAGGTTTAATAAAGACCTTGCTACGCACCCTAATCTTGAATCTGTATATTGGAGCAACGAACACGATACGGAATATTTTACTGAATATCGTATACCTATTAAAGATAGGCATGAATCATTTGTTCCTGTATTAATGAATAACGGTTGGCACTCTGAAAAGTTAGAGTGGGCTTTAGGACAAAGAGTGCCACGTTTAACATATTTTGAAGGTATTCATTTTATTGAAAATGGTATAAAGAAATTTAATCAAACAAATACACTGGGCATTAAAATAAACGCTGACGATGTTTTAAAGCGAAAAGCATATTAAAGGTGGTGAGAATAAGTGAGTGCTAATCCATTTATAGAATTAGTTGCAAGATTAAAGAAAGATGAAGCTTCGATAAGTCTTATAAAAAAAGACATTGAAAGTATTGCAAGTATTCTAAATAGACAACAGGCATTAAAAGTGGTCTGTCATATTAATACAGAAGTCACGAAGCATTTACAGGGTGAACTTAATCAACTATCTAAAAATCTTAATCTTAATGTTGGAGTCAATACACAAGGGGTTAATAATAGTACAACAACTAATATTAAGGTTGATAGTACAGGAGCAAAAAAACAGGCAGATGAACTTACTAATATATTGACACAACAGCTACAAGGCAAGGCATCTAATAGCATTGCAAACTTTGTTAATTCAATAAGAAGTCAGCTTGATGATTCTTCTAAGATTTGGACAACGTGGAGTAGAACCGCAGAGGGAGCATTAACTGGATTTACCGTGTCTATACAAAAAGCAGAGGGTGAAGTAAATAAATTTAAGTTTCTTGTTAGCGGTGATGAATTTACGTTGCTTGGTTCTACTGGTGGCGATAAAGGTGAATTACAAAATCGTGAAAAGATTTTAAGTTTTATCGACGAATATACGGCTAAAATAAATTCATTAAAAGCCGAAAGTAATAAGAATCTTACTACTGTATTTAAAGATGGATTTAAAGAACAAACAGTTGGTTTTGATTCTTTGTTAAAAGATTTGGATAACCTAAAAAGTGGTCAAGGTAGTATTGAAGATATTCGTGCTAAGTTTGTTGCATTAAAAGGTGAAATAGATTCTATAAGAACTAAGATAAAAGAATCACAAGGAAAGAGTCTCAATCCTTTTACTAACGCCAATATCACGGCTAAAGAATTTGACAATACCTTAAAAACTATTAAAGTAGATATTGATAATCTTAAAGGTTTTAGTATTAATACTAAAGACTCTAATGAGTTGCCAACAGTTGAAAAACTCAAACAGGACTACGATAAATTAACGGAGTCCATAACTAAACTAAATGCAGTAGAACAGTCTCAGCGTGGTAATGAATGGTATCGCAGTTTCGCAGACGTTTCTGAAAAAGTAAGGCAACTTCAAAGCGATATTAAACTTTTAAATAAAATTAAAAGAGAAGATACTTCTCCAAACGAAAGGCAACAGCTTGAAGCACTTGCTAAGATTCAAAATGCTTATAAAAAAATAACTGCGGAATCTCAAACAATATTAAATCCTAAATCAACAGACTATCAGAAAACAATAGCAGAAGCAAGGATAACTGAACAAGAAACATTAATTAGACAAAAAACAGAGGAATTACAATTAGCAGGATTACTTTCTTCGGAAGTGTCTAAACAAATTTCTTATTATCACCAAATTTCTGCTGAGGATATTTTGGCATATAGGTCACAACAAGAATCTTTAGCACAAACAAGGCAACAAACAGAAGAAGTAAAGAAGCAACAAGAAACTTATGATAATATTGTATCATCTCTTAATAAATATCGTAGTGCTTTATCAGGTTTTAATACAAGTAATATTACCAAGCAAAACGTTTCTAATGTTGATGTACAAAAACAAATTGCTGAGAATCAAAACTTATTAAAAGATATTGAAGATATATCAAAGTTATTAAGTGGAGGTAAAAAGAATACACCTGCTGCTAATATTGAAGAAGCAAGACAAGCTTTAATAGAATTGATTCCTAAGTTAGATAATGCTAAAAAGAGTAGTGAAAGTTTAAATCAAACTCTTATGGACGGTAAGGCTGAACAAGCATTATCATCTCGTATTAATAATCTTATTAATCAGATGAATAAGTTTGCTAATACAAATCCTAAAGTAACTAAATCGTTAAAGCAAATGCGTGACGGAATGACCTTTGCTGACAAATGGCAACAAATGGTCAATATGCTTCAAAGTGGCAAATTGGATAGTAATGCTATTCAACAGTTGACTAATGATTTTAGAAACTTTAAGGGTGAAGCTGATTCTGCAAACTTAACTACTTCGAGATTCTTTACCAGTATGCAAAGTCAGCTTAGAATGGTATTACGGCGTTGGATATCACTCTATGCTGTAATTGGTTATATTCGTAAGATGATTGATAATATTAAAGAACTTGATACTGCTATGATAAACTTGCAAAGAGTTACGCATGAAACTGGCGAGGGATATGAGAGGTTTCTTGCTAATGCAAGCGATAGAGCAAAGGAATTAAAAACAACAACGAGTGCTTTAATAGAACAGTCATATCAGTGGGCGAAGCTTGGATATGATATGGAAGAATCCTTAAAACTTTCAGAAGCATCAACAATATTTTCAAGAGTTGCTGATGTAGGACAGGAGCAAGCTTTAAAGAACTTAGTAACTGCAATGAAAGCATACGGCATCGAAGCAGAAGATGTTATGAGCATTGTTGATAAGTTAGATAAACTTAACAACGAATATGCTGTTAGTGCGGCTGGGTTAGGTGATGGTCTTGAACGTGCTGCTTCTGCTATGGCAATGACTGGAAATAGTTTAGACCAGACACTTGCTATGCTCACTGGTGCAGGAGAAATAACTCAGAATTTAGAGAATACTGCGAACGGACTTCGTATTGTTGGTCTGAGGTAAAATTGTTGCCTCCATATAAGGAAACTTATATGCTCTTTTTAAAAAGAGATAATAACTATATCGGTCAAAGGGTGATAGGACACCAAAGACCGAGGTAACGTTTATATTCAAATAAAAAAACAAAAGTAAAGGTGGTATGAGATATGTACAATAACATAACTTTGTCACAATTCCAGAAACAAATTATATTTGGTGGATTACTGGGAGATGGATATTTTAATAAAAAAATAAATAAATTTAGATTTATGCAATGTGAAAAACAGAAGGATTACCTTTTTTGGAAGTATTCTTTTTTGTT